>Ga0307509_10000386_pt1 | contig 74362 bp, 66 predicted proteins | sample 10_EM_MG_FD_202245 | JGI IMG/M metagenome (GOLD analysis project Ga0307509, IMG submission 202245) | Populus trichocarpa ectomycorrhiza microbial communities from riparian zone in the Pacific Northwest, United States - 10_EM | ecosystem: Host-associated > Plants > Roots > Unclassified | place...
GAATGTCAAAAGGCTTAAATCTGATATCTACTTAAGTTTAAGCGTTTGGCATTCTACTTCGATAACCAACTTTCCTCGAGAGAACTTATTGAGTGAAGCTTTCAGCTTAACCATATTAAGTTTAACCATTTTGATTCTTCGTCAATTATTTACTCTATCTTTATCTTCTACTTTGAGTTTTGGTGCGGTCGCAACCTTCGAGTTCACCTCTCTATAGGGTGCCCCCATTACAGTTGATTATGAGGATTAGGAAAGGTTATCATTTTTCAGAATGAGGGAACATGTATTTGTGTTTTGGTCATGGTATATAGGAATGCAGTGCAGGATTGTGTATCTATCATTTGATTATTTTGATGATATAACTGCCCCAGAGCTAAATTAAGACCAGGTAGCTTCAGTTAAGTTTAGTTCGGCATGTTGATTGCCCTATCCAGGTACCTAAGTGAAGGAATGGTTACTTAAGCTGACGATAGCATTGTTGAGAATCACCGGCGATCATTCCAAACGAATACGAGTTCCTTTGTACCTTTCCTATTTCTCTTAGTATTTAGTTACTTGTTTCCTTTGTTAATTATTAGCAAGCAAAGCGGGAGGATTACTGTACCTGGTTGTATAGTCGAACGGAGGATGCGCATATATGGCCAGAGATGATCGGAAAGCAAAGCGAACAGGGTATGGGACGACCGGATAGAGCGGACCGGAGTTCCATTGATATGGAACGTTCACCGGATTGACTTCTGGCCTTCCATCAAAGTTATTGGAACCATCTCCGTGTCCTGGGGACAGGAGTTGAGTACGCGGGAAAGGTGTTGTATTTTCTATATAAACCCAGTCTCTTCCTGTAGATAGACAAGTAAGCAATCCGGACAATATACAACAGTCTCCTCCTTTCCCATTCTTTCTTTCTTTCTCGTGCACCCATCTCCTGCAATTGGCACCTCATAATAACAAGCATTGAGGCAGAGTTAAGACATTTGGGTTTTATCAGGGATCACAGGACATGCAGGGCAAGGTGTACTGCTAAGTAATGATCATGGTTGCAGATTATCTGATTATTATCGCTGTGGAGAAACTCATGTATTTAAACTCATCTCCTAACTAGTAGGAGAACTGCAGAGTACAGCTGACTCATGTATTATGAATATACTTAGTTGAACGGCAATCTCAGAGTTTTACTTATCCATTAACTATTATCGCTTATCACCCTTGAGTTTTCTTGTGCCTCTATTAGACCTGGCCCTTGCGGGTAAATCACTAGCCCTCTATTGTATAGACTGAAGTAAACCTATTACAAAGACACAGACATGAGTTTATCAACTTCTTATCTGGGTACTTTTCCAGCCATGAATAAATATCTTGTCCTGGTTCTGGCGGAGCATTATTATAATCTACTTCTGGATATTACAAGAATTGAAAAGGGAACTCTAATGATACTTATAGGATAAGAGGGGTTGTCTCAGTAGAGTATCTTCAAGTGATATAAGATCGATGATGGACCAATATAGTGACTCTTAAACTTGTATAATAAAGAAGAGCATTCCTGTCAGGCTTGAGAGACTAAATCCTTAGAGGATAACTGGGTCTTTAAATACAAATAAAATAAAAGTAAGTAATCTATCCTGTTCATAATACAAACTCTTACTGTGCCTAGATAATATCAAAAGCAAACCAACCAAACTCTAGAATGCATTGGCGACTGGCTTGAACTGGTGAAACAGATGATAGAATCAAACAATAAGGAATCAGCACTTAGATACTATTCAAGTAGCACAAGTAGGGGGGCATGAAGATTCCCAAAGGGTACAAAGGTAGAGTGGAATACTATAAGTGAGTTAAGGAAACAACAACCAAATATGAAACTCTATCAATAAGGGGGGTACAAGTTAAAGAATGAAGAAATACTCATGTACCACCTGAATAGGAAATATCCAAAATCAGGTAAGTACAGAAGTGAGACCAATAGGCTAATTCCATTACAAGGATGGCGAAGAAATGTTTGTAGAACTTTGACAGCGAGTGCTGGGAATCCTCATCCCCGAAGCGGGGGGATGAGGTGGAGGGCTTGGAGAGTATCTTTTTGATCGGGTACTCGGCGATAGAATACTAGAAGCAATGAGATGAGCTGCCGTTGTGCATGATACTGTAGTGATCGAGTACACGCCCCAGAGGCCCACTAACGAGCTTTGCCAGCTGTACAGTCAAGTTCCCGACTGAGGTGGAGTGGTTGAATATTCTAGGGTCATAGTATTTAAGCCCGATGAGCTTGGATCTTTTCTCCCGGTGTTCTCCATCTAAGGTCGTGCTGAACTCGCCTGTGGATATTTGCTGGCTGCAGACTATTGTAGTAGTTTTGAGCTCCATAGTTGCGGAGATTGTTCTGGAGAAGGGATATTCGCCTTCTTTGCCTAGATTGGCCTCGCCATGACCCCTGCCAGTAAGGATTAAGCTGCTGCAGCATTTTGTGACTTTTGATCGGAGCCTTTGAGGCCCCAGACCCACTCCACAGCGAAAGGGTGGATTCCTGTTTTCAACAAGTTGTGATCCATTACTTTATTATGCCCGCATCGTACGGAGCCTCTAAGTGCATTGTTTTCATCAATCTGACTGATCTGCTAGAAAGTATTACCGGCGAGTAAGTAGCATTTTAGATTCCCGCCATATTCTTGTGTGATCGAAGTTCTCAAGTCAGACTTATTCCCTGGCTCCCACTCGAACGGAAGGAAGTAGAATTCGTCCGTGACCCAGGCAGGAAAATTTGTGCCTTCAACTACGTTGGTGTTCACCACCAGCCTATGTTCCCCTGTCTTTCGCGAACGTCCCCGCCGTTGAAAGATCAACTCCATTCGCCCTCTGAATTTCTGTATTGATGCTAGTCGTAAACGGGTAGATTACCATTATGTCGGAATTGAGTCGTTGCAAACCACGGTCGAATATTCCACCCAACGCGACGGAGAGGGAGTTCGCAGTGATGACCATCATGGATGCTAGGAAGAGGAAGATAAGGCCTTGGCGAAGCGCACGTGGGGCGATGAACACAAGGGGGATATTTGTGTATTTAAGACCAAGAGAGGAACCTGGTGACGCATTTCCTCTGCGAAGCTCTGTATATGGCTGATAAAGTGCGAGGTAACGTCAAACCAAGGCCCAGAATGGCTCCAGAGGTGTAGCGATGGCTGCTGGAATGGAAGAGAAGATGATCTGGGGCACAAATTGTATTTCGGAAAGCATAGGCGGACCTAACGAGAAAGTTAGCAATGTCGAGTAATATTGGATGAGGTAATAGAGTGCACCATTCCACCGCAAAGCGGACTTATACAAGATACTGAGCAGCGCCGGTGATGCGATGCTCACAAGTGTCGCAGCGATCCCCGTCCAGATACTCAGTTCAACCGGGCCGACGAATTTCCCATCGTGAGTGACAGAGCAAGAGGCCTGTTAGTTTTGAACAAGCGGGTCATCTCTTCCCCTTACAACATCGAGGCGGCACCCACCAACCCCCCAGGTCCCAAGTTTATATTTCCCGGTTCCACACACAAATGAGGAACCGGCTTCTCACCTGTGCGGTTAAAATCTCTCAGAACCGTCTCGCTATGGGCAACCAAGGCCATCTTAGTTCCCAGGAGCCATCAATATGAGGCAATGCCTCTCTTGTTGGTTGCTGAATATGGACTTGAGGGAGTGGTAGCTACTCCGGCGAAATGAGCCGATGTCAATATTAATATTATGATGGAGAGATGTAACCTCACTCAACTGTCATCGGGTGTCTGGAGCGAATATGGGGAGTTCGTCGAGACGCCACTAGAAAGGGTGAATATCTAATCAAATGCAAGGTATATCAACTGCCTAACGCCGTCGTTGCAGATATCCTCGAAAGGGCCTGGACGAGTAATGAGAGTGTTAATGGGTGATGGAGGTGGCACGATTCGTGTTCGGGTGTGTTTGACGGAGGAGATGTTGGAGTTGTATTCGCTATGGAGGTTGCTAGCTACGGTTCACCTCTAGTAGGTAAAACTCTGCTCTTACATGTGACAGACATTTGTCTCCGCATATGCCCTAATCATCCGTGCTTGCCTAGAACGTTCACCCGTCCACACTTCTGTGTTCCTCCATACATGCCCGCGCTGCCCATCGGTCTCCGCTATCTCTGATCCTATTGCAGTGCTCTACTACTGGGATTATGTTACCATTAATGGACTGGGTAGATGCCAGCCTGACACGATGGATATGGGGGCAAACATTACTCCTCTCAAGAGTGTGAGTGTAATGTGGGCTAGGGAATTCAATTTTTAGGGTTTAGTTAATACCCGAATCTGTGTACGATAATTTTTCTTTAGCATTTCATAGGGTTTATATTGGTGACTGCGGTTGGGAGGGTTCGTAGGAGCACAACCTTTCTATGTGCGTCTTTTCTCCGCACACCACTTAAAAAAAAAAGAAAAAAACAGAGACCACTAGGGAGACAACAACATCCTTCTACCCAAGACAGAACCAACACCAACACGACGAGAATCCGCCACTTTTTTATTCTTTCGTTTTTGCGTCTCTTCATTCGCCAACTTTTGTGAACCTCAACGGACTCATTCAACCAGTTCGTATAGGTTCCATAGTGAGCCCTCGACTCAAAAGCAAACACGAATTACTTTTTTTGACCAGTTAAGACATTATTGTAAGCTCGCCCCGCAGTTCGTTTAGGAGGGTGATATTGCTCCTTTCATTATCGTATGAACTGATATGGTTCTTGTAGTAAATTGAAGATGGCGCTACATGGATCAGGCGTTAGTTACTACAGGAGGGAAGGCTTAACACCCCTTTCATGGGCTGTCAAGGGTGGGCATGACGCAGTTGTTGAGATGCTGCTGGCGCGAGACGATGTGAACGCGAATACTTTCGATAGAAACCACCAAACACCCCTCTTCATAGCGGTAAACGAGGGACATGAAGGAGTTGTGAGGATTCTGCTGGGACGAGGGGATGTAAACCCCAACACTCCTGACTTCGTTGATCAATCGCCGCTCTCAAGAGCCGCCGAGCAGGGGTATGAAGGAATCGTAAAAGTGTTACTAGACCACAAAAGTATCGAGCCCAATAATGAGACTTCTTGTGTCTTTGTACCACTCCATTTGGCGGCCGAGGGAGGGCATGAAGGAGTCGTGAAAATGCTACTAGAGCACCATGATATCAACCCAAATATGGAAAACGATCCTGGTGAAACACCACTCCTCGCGGCTGCCAACCAGGGACATGAAGGAATCGTGAAGATGTTACTGGGTAGAGCAGATGCAAACCCCGCCACGGTGGATCCGAAATGGCCAAACGCCACTGTTGAGGGCAGCCAATAAGGGGCATGCGGGAATTCTCAAAGCGCTGCTCGAGCGGGGGGTGTTGATCCCAACACCGCAGACTATAAGGGCCGAACGCCGCTCTTCGAGGCCGCGCGCCAGGGGAATGAAGATATCGTGAAGATCTTACTGGAGCGATCAGACGTCAATCCCAACACTGCGGGCCATAGTGGGCAAACGCCACTCTTTGTCGCAGCCATGCAAGGATATAATGCAGTCGTGCAGAGTCTACTAGAACGAGATGACATCAAACCCGACACTACAAACACAAACAACCAAACCCCACTCTTCATAGCGGCCTACGCGGGGCATGCAGGGGCGGTGAAGATGCTACTAGAACGGAGTGATATTAACCCCAATGCTAAGGCTGATTATGACAGAACACCACTCGGCGTAGCGGCTCGGCATAAATGGGAGGAGGGGGTGAAGAAGCTCCTGGAGCACAATGATATCAACCCCGACCTTGCAGATAAATGTGGCAGAACGCCTCTCTTCCAAGCTGCATGCAGGGGGCATGATCGTATCGTGAAGATGCTTTTAGAGCGAGCAGACGTCAACCCCCACACTGCGGACAATAGCGGCCGAACGCCGCTATCGGGAGCCGCTAAGTACGGGGCGGAAGGAGTCGTAAAGATGCTTCTGGAACAGTCGTGTATCAATCCCAATACCCAAGACCATCAGGGCCGAACGCCGCTCCTGGAAGCCGCAGCGGGAGGGTATGAAGGAGTCCTCAAGATGCTGGTTCAGCGCGGTGATATCAACCCTGATATAGCACTTGAGTGTGGCAATACACCTCTCTCCGAAGCCGCACGCAAAGGACATGAAGGAGTTGTGAAGCTGCTGTTACGCCGGATGGAACTCAACTCCGATATGGCGGATAACGCTCGTGCAACAGCGCTTTCGCAAGCTCTGGAGAATCGACACCATTCCATTGTGAAGTTGCTGTCCAAACGCAAAAATCAAATTCCCCAGTCCGATGGCGGCAAATCTACTGTTCTCCCTCCCGAACCATCCAATCCGGATGGCCACCTCTCCAAAAGGGTCCGCAGGTCTTGACGCTTACCACCAAAAGCTCCCAACGTCCCCCTATTCCTCGAATTTTCATTTGATCAGCCACAGACTTGAGGATAGTTTGACCTCTAACACCCCTACAACGCCCCTTTCTCCATATTCCATCAATCGGTTCTACAACGGCACCGCCATTTCTTCACTATTTTTATCTCCCCTCTTTCTGATTATTTTTCTATTTCCTTAAAATGACAACTCCCCATATATGTGCCCGTACCCACCCAGTAAAAAAAAGAGTGGGCGGTTTCAATTGCATCCAGTACGAGGAGCTGATTCGGGATGAACCAGCGCGCGTTGTTTCATCGGTTCACTCAATCTCGACTAACATTAGAACCGCATCTCACGGTACTTTCTTTCTGTTTGTTATTTTTCTTACACCCTTGTTTCTACCGAGTCTTGCTTTCCCACGCCTCTATCTTTGGGGCTTATATCTTATGTTTTCACCTTTTTCCTTGTCAAATTAACTTCGTAGCCCTCCAACCGTTTTTCAGCAACATAGAGTAGAAACGGTGGGAAGTGATCTAAGTTTGAAGGAGCACTGTTCACAGCTTCTGAGCATATGTATCATACTAGCAATGACGGGAATCCGAGTTCGCTTCCCTTCTCTTGTCCCTCTATCGTGGCATCATACCCCAAAGTCCTACTGCACATGCTGCCCTCATCATCTACTTATCTCGTGCTAGAGGGTGTCTAAACCTCAATGAATGACACGTGCGCGCGTGGTAAACCAAACAAATGCTCAATGGAGACTTTCTGTATCGCCGAATATCACAACACCAGCAATATCATTGTGCCATATCTCCCAGGTAAAAACACTCAAACAGGAGCATGGGAAATCCACTCGCTTTCTGTCGATCAATGAGCTACTTGCGCTTACACTAAGCTATGGTGACGTGCTGTGCTGTATAGTACTGTAAACGCAACCTAGGATGACAGCCATAGAGGGCGAAGGGTACGATCTCAATTATGAATATCTAGACATAGTAAATGCGGGGGAAAAACATGTTCTTTTTCTTTTGCCTCTCCCCGTAACCACGCATCGGGCGATTCTTGATTTGATTGTTGACCTCGGCGTTGGTGTTCGCGGGAAAATGTGTTTTTTTCTTCAGTTTTTGTTAATTTCAAGGACCCCATATGTGCCGTATGTTCTGTAGGGGCGTGCTTTAAGCGCCGATTGCCTTAGTTCCTCGGAATTTACGCCCAGCGCTTAAGTTTGAAGTCTCTCACCTACAAGTATCATCGAATTCACCAACCATCTCGCCAGAAGAAAACAAATTATCAAATAATTCATAATCAATTCAACTTCGTCAAGCTAATTCACAAACCCTTCACCCAAGACTAACCGCGGTAAAAGAAAAATTTTTTAAGTGCAAGTAAAGCCCTACCTTGCCCGGTTATCCAACAGTCTATCCACAGGTGATACCCCTCTTGTTGTGCATCTTCCAATTCTCTTTTTCACGTTGACGGTCTCGATTGTTGCTTGTTTGTGCCGTGGTAGGTAAGAAATGAGAGAGGAGTGAAGGATCGTTTCCCTACAAATCGTAAAAAATTAAATAACTGGGAATGACGCTCCAACGTCCGGAATTGCCGCCTTTTCTTTTTTTTATCAGGTGGAGGGGGCACATCGAGAATATTCTCCTGAAGCCCTCACTTGAGCCACAGACCTTACTAGGAGAGGCACTTCAATGTCTAAGACAGATTCCAAATTATTTCGTTTTTTACAGTAAGCAGTGCTGTCCCCTCCCCCTTGTCTGGCCACCCGTGGCTACAAGTAGCAACCGCCCCTGTAATAGAGAGGACCTATCATACCGTAAAAACTTGAAAATCGAACCGTGTGCTATGAAGTCCAAAATTTCCTTCTCCGGAAAGGGGGCAAGAAACAAAGCAAAAACACAGCCCCTGCCCCTTCCGAGACAGGAAGAGAGAGAAAAGAATTCTTGACCTTACCAGAAAGAGAAAAGCCTGACGACCTTGCACACGGTTCAAGTGCTGGATGCCAATTCATACCGTGAACTGGCTTGAGTGGGTGTTGGGCATTGTCGCACTCTGATTGGCTAGAGCAATGAACCATGACTCAAGGTTGACACTCCGATCGGCCATAATCCTTGCACAACAGAACTGGCTGCTTACCGATTTTAGCGAGTTTTTACGGGTACTTGTAACTTGTCCTCACACCAGAGGCACCATACAGTAGAAGATTCTTGATATCGGTACTTGTACTCGAGTATTGTGCGTGGATAAAATTGACCGATCAACGAACGCTCATAATTTTCGCCTGATGTTGTCAACCTCCTCGATACAACCACCCCAACCCAACCAAGAAAAATAGGTCAAAATAATAGAAATACATAGCAGCGATCAGTGCTTAGTATACTATCAATCAGACTTAATAAAAAAAGAGAAAGGTATTATGAGGTCCCTGTTGACTGATAATGATTTTTGTGGGAGCCTGGAAGCGATGGGTTTACCACGCTCACCGGGGTGTTCGGTTAATTGTCCACCCACATCCAGTTGTCAAAATGTGCGAACCCCCTCCCCGGCCTAGAACAGACAGCACTTGACACTTTCAGCAGATCCCCATTTTTCAGTTCGAACTCGAGTTCGAAAAATGATAGACACGCCCAGCGATGTTTTCAAAATTGCCAAGCACTGCTATTCCATAAATAAATTAGTTCAATACTAAGAGAGATGGGATCATCAAGAAATCATAGCATAGCATACCTGATCAAGTGTTGAGCTTCTAAGCCAACTCAATTTATGGCTAGTGTCATTTCGCGGTTGTGCCTGTCGTTTTCGAACTCAAATTCGAACTCAAAACAGGGATCTGCTGAAAGTGTCTACTCTGCCGAGCGCTGGTTGATGCTGATGCTGTATTTGTCACCAGTTAGTCTACAAATCGTCCATGTAAAGAGAACTTGTGGATAGCTTACCAGTACCGGGATCGTGAATTAGAAACTACCACCATTGGTGGGTAGCATAACCCTAACCCTTGTTCAAACCCATTCGAGGAACTATTTTGTATTCCCCAAGTTACCCTTCAGCAAACATTCAGTGCATTCTAGTTTCTACGATAACTTATCCGCCTCTCGTGAAAGATAAGCACCGCATTTACTTCCCCCCAAGCAAAGATCTATCATCAACAATCATTCAACCTCTGCTGAACGATTCCCGACTAGCTAGAAATATTCAAACCAGGCCGAGGCGAAATTTGTCGGCAATGGTGTCGCCAGAGCGAAGGGATGCCGGTTCCGACGAGGAGGTGTTTATTTTAGCTTTGGATTCCGATCGCTCGGGATCTTGGCCTTCACAGTGGATCAACCGAGGTAAAAATTAAGCGACCTTAGCCCTTGTTGACACCGTTGCAACACTTATTTGCCTCTACCGAGCTATTTTTGTCAGTATTGCTACAAAATGATACCACCCCATATGCTGCCTTGAGTCGAGATAGATGGATTGCAAGACAGGCTACCGGGCCCCGATCGCGTTATTTTAACCCCGTGGATACCCTTATCCGGGACTATCGCTACGGCTAGTACCGGAGCTTGATGTGCTCAACGCGCCCCGTTTTTGCTGCCTTGGCGGGGAGTGAGCTAGCAAGCATTTGGCCCCCTTGGCGGCTTCTCGCGGGTGATTCGGTGTGAGGCAGCGTCTGTTCCCACCCCTCCTAAAATCAAGCATCATAGTCCCAACCTCACGAAGACATAAATGCATCCTAAATTTAACGCACCTATCTTGTAAGAGGGCTCTTTTCTAGACGATACTTACATGGCATGCAACCCAAGCCTTCCCATGTTGCAAAAAAGAGGGGGGGGGACACGTATGCCCGCAGGCCTGCAGGAATCCCGCATGGAGATAGCCTTGATCAAATACCTACCAATCGAGGACAATGTGGAGCTTTTTATCAAAAGCCCCACAAGGCCCACCACTCCTGGTCGTCAATTAGGCTACGAAATTCGATTTCCGAACCTGAGGTGCCCGTCTTGATGCATAATTAGTTCTAGATAACCTTAACTAGAACTCACTCTCCCCTCAATTTCTCTAGAGCTTGAGAACGACTTGCTTTTATTTTTCAAGACACCGGGTTCGCTGATCAAATCGTCCGCAAATGGTGAATTTCAGAACAATCTTACAGAAATGGGCTTCTGGATCACGAGGTGATGATAGCAACGATAGAGGGGAGGCGGGAGAACAGCCGAACTCCTTCCCAACAGTACGGAAGCCTGTTTTGTACACCGGTTGGCACACTGGGGTGCTGGCCTGTGCCACCTGCGTTTTCCTTGTTCTCTTGATAAATGTCACTTTTACGATCTATGCGGCTACAGGCCCGGGGCACGAGATGGAGAGAGGTGTTGGGACTTTGTATTCAGGCAGTTGTGAAAAGAGTAAAACCATCTCGCAGCTGCTCCACCTGGTCATAAACGCCCTTTCCACAGTCCTGTTGTCCGGAAGCAACTATACACAGCAGTGCCTTTCAGCGCCGACACGCAGCGAGATTGATACTGCGCATTCGAAGAGACGGTGGATGGACATTGGAGTTCCTAGTATTAGGAATTTGTTCAAGATTGGGCTAGAGCGGAGGTTTTTATGGATTGTTATTGGGATTACGAGTGTTCCGCTACATTTGCTGCATGTTCATCTTACAGTGTCCACTCGAGTCCCGGCTAATTGGAGGATTGCAGGTATAATTCTGCAGTGTATACTACATTAGCGGGGAATGAATTCATCGTCGCTGCTCTGACCAGCAACCACTTTGAACCGGGAGCCTACACGGACTTATCCTCGGTGAACTATAACAGCACGACTCTGAATGAACTCGGGGACATCGGGTACCAGACAGATTCGCCTTCAATGCAGCTATTCAATACTATGCTAGAGGGACACGATACTGGGGCCGGGAGCTACGAAGACCTCACACCATCTCAGTGCACAAGCACTTACAACAGCGACCTCGTTTCGGACCATAGAAACTTATTCTTGGTCACAAACACCAGTTCTAACGCCAAGTATAATAACACCCTCCTATCTGTGGGTGTTGTAAATCGCACGTTTGCCGCACCAGCTATTTGGATGTGCTCTTATTACCAGAAGAGCTCAGGCAGATGTGACCCGAATGAGCTAACTTCAAAGGTTGCGAGTGGACTTCCATGGCTGGTAGATTTCGGGACAGGAGAAGAGATGGAGATCAGCAGATGTAAGAGTGAGAAGGTAGCGGAGAGGTGCAAGGTGCAGTTCTCCCTTGGAATCATGATTGCCGTTATCTTCTGCAATCTCGTGAAAGCTTGCTGTATGATCGCGACTATTGTCAGATCTCGGGAGCCCACTCTGGTCACCTTGGGTGATGCTATCGACTCCTTTTTGCGAATCCCAGACCCAATGACAACGGGGATATGCTTTGCCGATCGACGGTTTATTAAGATAGCATGGGAGAATGGGTGGAGGGCTAAGCCTAGGCCGTGGGACCGAAAGGGTGCGCAGAGGTGGTGGACCAGCGTTAGTAAGACGAGATGGGTGACCTGCAATTTCTTCTTCGCTATAGCTATCACCGCGGTGGCGGTGTTGCTTCGATTGGGTATCCGAAATGAAGGTATCTGGTGGAAAACAGACATTGAATCAATGTAAGCCGCCTACCCTCTCCTAATGGTACCTCAGAGCCCAGTATCAACGTGATAAAAAAGTTGGACCAGGGGTTTCGGCAAAGTAAACAGTTTCTCTCTGATTACCATCCATTTCGAAAATATGACCCAAACAATCCTCCTCGCTAACCTTCCACAAACAATCATCTCATTCCTCTACCTAGCGTACAACTTTCTTTTGACCTCCATGCTCTCGGGCCACGAATGGTCCCTCTTCGGTCACCGCCACCGCGCCCTCCGTGTCACATCTCCGTCCCCAGGGCAGCGCTCTACGTATTGGCTACAATTACCTTACGCTTATGCAATCCCATTGATGACCCTTAGTGCTCTTCTTCACTGGCTGGCCTCGCAAGCAATATTCCCTGCCAGAGTGGAGATGTCTGACCCATTTGGAAGGGAGACCACTGCAACGACAAATACCGTGGGGTACTCCTGCATTCACATCATTTTCGCGCTCACGCTGGGTATTCTTGCCACGCTGACAGCTGCTGGGGTGGGGTACAAACAATTCGCAGCGGATATCACTACCGTCGGTAGTTGCTCGGCCGCCATTTCAGCGGCCTGTCATACTTGGGGGACAGACTCGGAGGGGATTGAAGGGAAGAAGGTCCGGTGGGGGGGTGTGGACATTGCATCAAATCTACGAGTTGGGCATCTGACCTTTTCGAGCCAGGATGGGGTTAGGAAGCCCGAGTTTGGACAGGTTTACGCTGGGACTGGGGAGGTGGTGGATGATCATTTCTCATTATAGATATAGAAAGTTTTTTTTTTCTTTCCTACGCTCAGATGGAGAAAGGAATTGAGTTTGGAGCATTGGGGCTTTATATTTTTAGTAAGATTTTGATGAGTGGGGGAGTGAGTATTAAACTATACATTCTTTTTGGTGAACAACGTGAATGGGTCGTATATGAGGGTTGTTGATTTACAATTTTATTGCACAAGAATAACTGTGCAGTTGCCCGGGGTGAAAATAACCCCCCAAAACCACGGCCTGCTTCTAGGCTACCGACAGGCCAGCATTCCAGTGGACCACCCGGGTCAAAAAAGTGCCAACCCAGCCCGGTCAGGCCCATACACAAGCACACTAGACCGTCACCTGCAGCAAAAAGACCAAGAGCACCGGTAGTGTCATCAACCACATCTTTGTGCTCTCCGAATTCAGCGCAGATGGCGTATGTTTCTACCGCCTTCAGGAAGGGGGCATTACAGATGACAGTGACTAAGTTGGTACGATTGCCGACCCCACGAGGAGGGCTTTGTAGACACGATAGGAAACACACCCGGCGGCATACGCGGGCAGCAAGCCTCGCAATTGGGTCGACTTTTCAAGCCCGGGCTTGTTCTTTGGGCTCGCTTAAGTCGAAAACTTGGTGTTGACAGGGGTTAAGCGAGCCCAAAGAACAAGCCCGGGCTTGAAAACTCGGCCCAATTGCGAGGCTTGGCGAACAGAAGGTCGATCGAGAAAAAGACTTCAAGCACATCATCGAAATCCATCTATCACAACTCCCCCCCCGACAGACCAAGATCACCACAACCTCCTACAAAAAAACAGCACTCCTGGCAGGGAAAATTCAATGGAAGGCTTACGCGTAAACCCTGCAATAAAAGATTTCATGAAAGTAGTTTAAGAAGCGTTTCACCCACTTCCCATTCATCTTCCGCTCCACTCCGCTCTGTTGTAATTAATTAATTTATCCACCCCAGACGAACAACTACCTCCAGGCCACTACACTCTGGGCGGTTAGAGGTCCTTATGCACCCGCACATTCCACATAAAATAAAGGAATCGCTGGATGTGTTGGGCGTGGGGGCTTTTAGGCACTGCTTCGAGTCCACTCTTATGAGCCGGGATAAGAATTATCAACCTGTTGTTGTAAAGGTGAAAGAAGACAGTAGGTGACGGGGTCTAAGAGGAAGGGAAGGATCTGCATTCCCCCTCTCATGAAGGGTTTGATTAGTACGAGGGGGTGGTGAAAAATCTGGCGAACGTGACGGTGCATGTGGCTATGCTACAGAAGAACTCGTTGGTAAAGTAAAAGTCTGAGTAAACGAGTTCACCACACCTAAGGGCACAAGAATCCTAAAATGAAGACAACCGGCACTCGTGCAGACTATCAATCAGAAACAAAGGGCCGGCAATCCACCCGCGATGAGAGAGTCGCGCTGGATGCCCAGCCATATGCACCGCCACGTTCGCCAGACCTTTCACCACCCCCTCGTACATTGCATGGCTATAAGGGGGTATGAGTGTTTAGGCGAGTGACAAGTGGTAATGCTGGGTATTAGCTGGGTGGGATAAATTTGGGTTGGGCTAATAAAAAACCCAAGTCACTTGCCACTAACATAACCTAATTTGCGGAAAGACAATAGGGATAAGAATGCAGAAAACAGAACATGCATTGATATTTAGAGAAGATACTGGTGATATTATGATACTGCTGTGAACTCCTGTCTCTTCTATTGGTTTGACAAGGTGGGCTAGGAAAGAACAATGTGTCCGGCCATCAACCTCATTGTCATTACTACAGTTGATCTACAAGTCCTACGGACTCACCCCCGTGCCACAGCACGGCCCCACACCAGGGGATAGGCCGTGCCAATCAGGATGGCCTGAGTCGAACCTGCAGGAGCGCGGAACGCGCCCAATGGGTACACGATCAAAGCGGAATCGCGCTCAATGATCCCAAGTGGGCTGTCTATCCTGCTTTGGGCACAGCTCTACTTGCCCAAGAAGCTTTTGGAGGAGGCTGGGCCTGGGGAAGATGGCTTTCCAAGACCCAAGCCCGCCCCGTCCTGCCTCACCCACAAGATTATCGTCATGAGTGATGACGTCTTTCAACCCTAGCCTAAATATGCGGAAATGGTTCTCCGGATATTAAGGTTAGGGTTGAATCACTCTATATTAATAACCCTCCGTTGGCTTTACTCGCACTAGAAGAATATCGGGATCTCAATTCTTCCTTCGTATTTGTGGGGAAACAGGCATCCTTACATTATGATATTAGACAAAAGTGGGGAGATAGAAATTTGGTGCGGGGGAAGGTTAGAGCAATTGTGATATCTGGGCTCCAATTAATCTATTAGAAGAGGGGGAAGATTCATAAAAAGGAACCTTGCAAGAGACTAGAGGTAGGATCGTGGCCGTGCAGTGTGGGTATGAAGATCATGATTGTTGATCAATTGACGGCTGATGCGTTTGGCCGAAATTTATGGTATATTAGCGTAAACTGCTTTTATTATTTCCAGATTCCGAGTGATTGGTCGTGAGAATCCTGCATGTTTCTATCACGCCTCTTTAAGCCTAAATTTCCCATGACAAATAACCCCTCGGCTGCAGCTATATTAATTCCACTTAGTAAGACAGTATTCTCAAACTTTGCCGGCAGGGGAGGCCAACCCTCACTGTATATGTGTCCGGGCGATAACTAGCTTTTGCGTTGTTTTTTATGATAGGAGTTTGAGGAGTACTTCGGCTTTATATATTTTGTCTATCCTGGTATTATACTATAGTTCCTGTTATTAAGCCACCATTTTACACACGGTATAAATGTACTAGGGATTTGTAAAAAAGTTGTGTCCACCTCTATCAAGATGCGCGGAATCTGTATTGGTACAGGGGAGGATTTGCGAATTCGAGTGATAGTAAGTGAGGATGTTTTAGTGACGGCAAGAAGTCGGGACTGGTGACACAAGCACTTTAGCTGCATCTGCGAGAGCAATACGCCGGGAGAGTGTGTCTGTGTTACCGGTCCTCAACTACCCTTACGCCCGAGTACACACTCATTCTCTCCATCATTCCCTCTTTGTCTCACCACACCCACCAGAAAAAACCCGCACATGCAATCAGCGTAGAGTAGCTATAGGTCGAGTGTCCTGGAAATGATCCCTTATCAGCGCCTCTTGCTCAAGGAAACAAGGGTAAAAGGGAGCTATTGGGTTGAAATATGCTGCTGCCGGTTGATCCCGGTACGGGTAAGCACGTCCGGTGAATGGACATATTGTACTAGGATAAAAAGATTCGTCTGATACATATTTTACACCAAAGGTAGGCGACTTCGCCACCCTCCCCCTACCACAATCTCTGTGAGAATCTAGAAAAAATTGGCTGTGAATTAGGGAATCTATAGACCTTACATTGAATGCTAGAAAACTCTCAAATATTACAAAGGGAAGGACAAAACATTGTCCAAGTATTAGGAATTGGTTGCCATGTGCCTTTTTGTATTGAGCCTAGTGTTCATTACGGGGCGGGGCCCCAGAGGCCCCGTAACGAACTCTAATTGAGCCCGGTACAGAAATCTAGGCCACTTTCGAGGTTGATGCAATCATAAACAATGGAAGCAGCTTTTATTCTTTCCACTTCTATTTCAGATGGTTTGAGTAGATTGTCATTCTCTAATTGGAGGAAGATTTGAGGTGTTTCTATGCAAACAGTGTTGGGAATTGTCGGTTGGAAAATGTTGGGTTTGGTGCGGAAACCGGTGCTGGAGGGATCCTTTTGCCCCCGAACTTTGGGTAGCCGACCATGATTTTAGGATCTGATTAATTTTTCAATAAATGATTGAGGAAATTCCTCCATTTAGGATAGTTGATTTCTCTCTACCCCTTTATATTCCACATTTCACGGCCCACTTTTTTCTAGCTGGGGGCTACCGAGTTCTCCTAGTATTATAGCATTCTTAGAGAGGCGCTGATAGCCAGGACAGTTCGGCCCTCTCAAGCTTATCCACGGCGGGGCCAATATGGCAATAGGCAGTCCAAAAACTGGTTCAGACACAGGCTGAGCGGCAGAGCAGGGGCTGGGGAAAAGGAGGGAGAAAAAATAATTGGGAATTCAAGGGAGAGACTTCCAAGAACACAAATCCTTGATTGTAATATTTTTTGCTTTGGCCAGACCGCCGGCGCCTGTTGGTGGTTGGTTTGGGCGAGAAAAGGAAAAGAGATCTCCTCAAGGGTGTTTAGCGGGCAAAACCCACAGCGGGGGGGGCGGTTTAACAAGTATCATATATAATAAGTCTGCGAGTAGAGTGTAGCTAATATATGTTGGCTCTCTGGTTGTTGGAGTTTCCTGCTCCAATGAATTCATTTTAGAAAAGTATGGTGCATGGACAAAATTAACCGCGCACTGACGATTGAGAGCAACGCAACCCTCCTCATCACTGTACTTTCAACTCCACCTAAAGAAATTTCTCTCGATCAAATATTAGATTTTAATATATATTCTACTTGAAATTTAAATTCTTGATTCGTTTCTTTGGTTTTCAGGATATTGGGGTTGGTGGGGGAGCGCTTTTGTTAGGGCAGGAGTTTTTCATCCTCGCTGATGCACGGTTAATTTTGTCCAGGGACAATACACGGGGAGCTGTCACGAACCTCACTCACCCACTTGTCACAAGAAAATTGCCGGAGATAAAGTTGCAAAATAATATATTGATATTCATTGATTCGTACAGGTCGTATTTGACGTATGATCAATGGCTCCTGAAACTGATGAAACGCCGACTCCATAACCCATGACTCCATAACGCCGCCATTGATTATCAAATTGAATCCAGAAAACTAAAAGAGAGACTACTGCGTGCCATTCATCGCCTTTTCATAATCTTTGATTAAGCTCATCCTCTCAATGCCAACATGGCTCTTCCCATCCGACCCCCTAAACTTTCCATAGCCATACGTCCAACCTAGCCCCTTCAAATGCCTGCTCCTCATAGCAGAGCTCATATTCGTGGTTCCCGCAACGTCAGACAGAGCACTACTGGCATGGAAGAAGCTAATCTCAGAAACAAGATTGTACGGGAACCTGGGCAGGAAGCGTCTAGGCATCCAAGCAAAGATTACAGCTCCGGCAATTAACTGGAATCCCAGTATGACCACGGCGATGTAGAACATCGTCGGGTCCATCGACATCCGCGGCTTCAGAGACTCAAGTTTGCCAACTTCGGATCTGCGCACTTTTCCAGCAGGGATAAATATCCTGTCCTGGTTCTGGGCGAGAAGGATGGTGAAGAAACGTTTGTAGAACTTTGACAGCGCGTTCTGGGCATCCTCGAAGCTCGGTGATGGGGTTGAGGGGTTGGAGAGTGTCTTATTGATGAGGAACTCGCCGACGAAATGCAGGAAACTATGAGAGGAGTTGTCGTTGTGCATGAGGCCATAAAAATCCAGCACAAGCCCGGGAGGAGCACTGAGGAGCCTTGCCAGCTGCGCTGTGAAGTTCCCGACTGAGGTGGAGTGATTGAATATTCTAGGGTCATCGTATTTAAGTTCTCCGATGAGCTTGGATCTTTTCACACGGCCTTCTCCATCTACAGTCACCCGGAACTCGCCTGTGGAGATTTGCTGGCTGCAGACTAGTGTAGTGTTGGACTGCATAGTTGCGGACATTGTTTTTAGGTAGGGAAATTTGTCTTCTTTGCTCAGATTTGCCACGCCACGGCCCCAGCCAGTGAGGATTAAGCTGCTGCAGGCTTGCGCGGCTTTTTGGTCACTTCGATTAGCGGCTTTGAGGCTCCAGTCCCACTCCACAGCGAAAGGGTGGATTCCTGTTTTCAAAAGTTTGATATCCATGGACTTACTATGCCCGCAACGGACGGAGCTTCCATCCGATATTGGCATCGTGACGTTGATTCCAACCTCAGTGTCTTCATCCATCTTGCTAATCTGTTGCAAAGTGTTACCAGCAAGTAAGTGGCATGTTAGATTCCCGCTATATCCTTGCGTCATCGAAGTCCTCAAGTCAGACTTATTTCCTGGCTCCCACTCGAACGGGAGGAAGTAGAATTCATCCGTGACCCAAGGCGGCAAATTTGTGCCTTCAACGGCGTTGGTGTTGACCACCAGCCAATGGTCCATCGGATCTTTGGCGAACGTCCACGTCGTAGAAATCTCAACTGGATTCGGCCTCTGAATTTCTGTATTGATGCTACTGGTGAACGGGTAGGTTACCATTATGTCGGATTTGAGTAGATGCGAACCCCGGTCGAAGATTCCACCCAACGCGACGGCGAGGAAGTTTGCAGTGATAACCATCATAGAAGCTAGGAAGAGAAAGGTATGGCCGTGGCGAAGCGCACGAGGTGCGATGAACACAGGAGGGGTATTTGTGTATTTAAGACCTAGAGAGGAGCCTGGTGACGCATTTCCTCTGCGGAGCTCGGTATATGGCTGATACAGTGCCAGGTAACGTGCAACCAAAGTCCAGAATGGCTCTATAAGTGTAGCGATGGCTGTTGGAATGAAAGAGAAGATGATCTGGGTCACGAATTGTGTGTCGGAAAGTATTGGTAGACCTAACGAACATGTTAGCAATGGTGAGTAATCTGGGGTGAGTTGATGGAGTGTACCATTCCATCGCAAAGCGGACTTATACAAGACAATGAGTAGCGTCAATAAGGCGATGTTTATAAGTGTGGCAGCCATCCCCGTCCAGATACTCAGTTCAACCGGGCCGACCAATTTTCCATTGTGAGGGACAGAGCAAGAGGCATGCTGGTTCTGAACTAGTGGATCATTTCTGCTTCCTAAAACATCGAGTCGGTATTGATCCTCACTTTCCCACGTCCCAAGTTTATATGTCCTGGGTTCCATGCATAAATGAGGAGCCGGGCACTCATCTGTGCCGTTAAAATCTCTCAAAAGCGTCTCACTATGGGCAACCAAGGCCATTTTCGTTCCCAGGGTATCCGGATCACTGGCTAGATTATTCTGCCGATTGTAGGAGATGAGGAACACTCCACCAAGACAGACAACAACTAGCCCCAGAAAACCTGCTAGAATATGAGCAATTAGAGGGACGACAACAATCCCTATACTTCTAACCTCCCTATTCCCCATAACCTCCCCTCCACCAGAATCAGGTGCAAGCAGTGTCTCTAAAGCGCTATTAAAAAGCAATTGGTGCATCCTTTCTAGCCCGTTCCTGAAGGTCACGGGGTCTCTAAAGTCGTCGAATTTCTTCCCCGGCGACAATCCAATAACGTACGAGATCTGTTTAGTCGGCAAATCGAGGCCCCAATCCTCAAATCTCGACGATTCCGGACCTTGGAATGAGAAATACTTAGGATTTACTTCGTAGTCTGTAGAACCTCCGTCGACAATCCCCTCAAACGTTAAGATGTCGATAATTTTGTCTTCCCGTGTGAAATTCGTTGGCTCACCAACTGGAACAGCGTGTAGAATGGAGCCATCGGTCCCGTCCACTGTGACTTCATGAGTTTGGTAATGGTAACTTGGTGTGCAAAGGAGGGCGTTTATGTCGAGCTCATCACTTCTGTTACGATCATTGCGTGATTTGGCCCAGATCGCCAGGAACACGTTCGGGTCCTTGCACCCTCCTAAAGCCTTCGAGTTGTTGGATTTAATTAACTCGACGGGATTGTACCTCCTATAGCTCATGTTCCGGGTTTTGTTGTGGTTAAAGATAGGGTCGATGGTGTATGCACATTTCTCCGTTCTAAACCTGTATAGTGATCTATCGAGAGCTTGATACTCAGAAGGAGTACATGAGAGCTCCGTTTGATATACCCTTGTCTTAGCTGTCCAGGATTCCCTGCCCCGTTTTAAACGATCTTGAGCTTCGCCGTAACTTGTTGGTTTGAAAGGTATAGCGATGAGTTCCTTGGTCATGAATGAATGAACCTTCTCCCCCAGCCATGCTACACCATAGCTAGTGTAGAGGAAGGAAGCGCTCAGAGCTTCCCGCTGGTCATCGAACGGGATGAGCTTTTTGAGCGGCTTGAATGATGTCTCTATATCTCGTCCTACATGCTCAGTAGTCAAGAGGGAACTGTTTAACGGCGTAATGACCCAGAAAATCAGGCAAAGGGCCAATCCGGCGAAGAAGACGTTCCAATGCCTACACATCGTTAGTTCAAATATCTCAGAAAGGGTGGATAGGTACCAAAAACGCACCCTCTTCTAGCAGCATTAACCGGTACAAAAGCAATGAAGTCAAAAGGATAGTGAAGGAATATTGAGTCGCCGGCAGTTGCTCCCTCGGGCTTCGATAACTGAAAGTAAGGTTCCAATCGCTTCACATCTAAATCAATTGCAGCCCAGCCCACACCCAATGCAACAACTACCATCTGAGGTAGATAGCGGTAACAAAATACCACACTCATTGGAAAATCCTCGGCACTTTCGGCAAAGAATAACGCCTTCTCTTTAATACTGATTTTATTGATATATTCTATAAGTACGATTAAAGCAACCGTACTGAGAAGGGAGGTCATGATAGTCCGTCCTCGTAAGGTAAACGGCCTCCACGATTTGTTCCGACTATGGCCGTTTAGGCTTGTGGCGAGGCTGGCTTCGGGTTTGGGAGAAACTAGAAACTTATTAGCAAAGTATATTAATGGTGTTAGTTGATCCTTACTTTGAGATTCAGAACTGTTCCCTGAATTATATACATGGTTGACTTGGCCTCGCTGAATGAGACTCCTAGAAGACAACCCTCGGCTACCAGAACCGTAACTATATGCCATACTAAAGGGCACCCCTGGGCCAGCACTTCTAGAAGACTCTAAAATTCGTCGCCAAAGCTAGGTATAATCTTCTTGGTAATCCTACCTTGTAGGGAATAGGGAAGCCTTAAACTTTAGATCCGGTACATCTCTTAGGAGTGACTTCCTATGGGATCGGTAGCCTTTAAAGTATTCTACATCTGTTGGCTCTCCATCTACAAGCGCCCGCCGGAGGAGGATTGAGCCACTGCGCGTTTATTTTTTCTACAATATTTGGAGGAACTATTCTTGGTTCCACCAATTTATTCTGGAACTCAAGCGCAGCCCGCCATCATGTTGTACAGGTCCCGAGCTTTAAGGAAGGGCTCGGGCCGCCTTGCCATGGGGGTTATCTCCCTTACCTGAGGCGCTTAAGCACACCTTGCATGTACTGTAGTATAGCAGGGAGCACAGCGCGTAAATAAAGGCAAACTGCCAACATCCAGTCTTAAGATTGTTAATTTGTGGACTAAAAAAAACTATTATTGGAAATCAATTCCCGAGATTAATTTGATTTATTTTTCGATTCAACCCCCCCCTCGTTTGTGGAACCTACAAAACTTACACGCTGTACCTCCCTAGGGGTCTTGCAGCGACTGGCTCTGCTGTATTGCCTGATTTCAATTGAGCTAAAGGCCGCAAGGCCAGCCTTACTGGGCTCAGCTCGCCAGTTTCATAAAGGCATTGGGAACACCCCAAGCACGTCGCAACGCCCTCGGGTTCTGGCCGCAGCCCTGCACCATCACTCACATGCTTTTTCATTGACAAAAATAACCGAGCGCCTAACAGGGAAATTTCGGCAATGAATCGCACTGCCCTACTAACCCCCTAATCATGTGAACAAAATACGGTACGAGTAGAAAAGCAAACTAAAAAAGTAAATACATATCGTAAAATCAGGTATCTCCTTGACTGGTGAGAGGGTGGAAAATGTTATGCCGCCCCTGTCATGTCTCGGACACAAATGACTGAGGTAGAGGCTTCAGTATTCTCCAGCGATGATGTGCGTAGGTCTGATCATATTGCTAATAATAGACATGATCTGAAGTTTGCACATCGGCGAGTTTGTGGGAATTAACGAATGCTGCTTATTAACCTGTGTCTCAGGCACTGACAGGGGCGGCATAACATTTTCGACTGTCGCACAAGTCAAGGAGATAATGCATTACCGGTATATCCCTAGCAAGGGTTAATCTCCGGTCTCCCCTCGATAGGTTTAGTTTAACAGGTTACCAGAATTTCCCATTATCAGTTAATGAGCCCCAACATACCCGCATAGCGAGGCTTTACCGAATTAAGAAAGCACTAATCGCGGTTGGATGTTTTTGCCTTGAGTAAGGAGATTAACCCCGGCTTCGGAGACGGTGGATTATGTGAGATTTCCGGGTAGTAGAATACATAGTAGAAATTGATCAAGAGAGCTGTTTCCAAGTGGTTCTGGGAGTGCCCAGTGATGAAAGCTACATTGCCCTAGATCCTTGATTCACGGTTAATTTTGTCCACTATCTAGCTAAACAATCCTTATGGATACTGGTACAAGTGATGGGGGCAGGAGTTAAAACGGTTGGCTATGATCGGTCGGGAGTATCTTGGGGTCCTTATTCTTTCTATCCCGCTAGAGGTGTCCCATATATACACAAACTAGACTTTACAGAGGAAACTCTTCATCCGGAATATTGCACCTAGTCTCTCTCCACTTATCGCTCCACCTCTCTCCGTCCACACAACCCCTTGGAACCTTTCCCGAAACTCATACCCCCTGATTCCCCTTTCTCGGTTTCATCCGTTTACACAGCTTCCCTCATCATCCATGATCCACTACTATCCTGATAGAGCCTTCGGCCCCCCAACCGTCAGGGTGTAATCCCGTTGCGTTCCAACTTCTAGCAGCCCTTAATCTCTAACCTCTGGTGGTCCAGAGTGCCAATTCCTAAAACATCCCAAACATTTCTACCTAGTCTAACCCCTGAAACAAACATGCTATCCTTCTGGAACCTTCGTGAAATTTAAACAGGGAGAAGGAACAAAAAGGAACTGTCGGAAAACGAGGAAGGAGAACGAAATTCGGAAAGAGGATTCACAATCGGGAAGGGATAAATGTGAATAATATGATGGAAACTCTTACGCTATACCGATATGTCTTAATAACGCCCCGCCCCCGCCAACACCGAACTCTAGATTATAAACAGAAACTCCGAAATCTTTTCCCCCAGAAGATAAGGAAACCCATATAGAGGTTTGGGGTATATTAACATATGTGTATTCCCATCGCATATGATTTCCTTCAGCCGGGGGGAGGTATTATATCAAAGCGGAGTTTTTGTGAAGGGTTACTAAAGGAGACGGCTATTACTAGCGGCGGCTATTGAAAGAAGAGAGAAGGTTGCGAGGGAATGGGAGGAGGATGGGCAATCTCCGCGGCGGACATGATTGCGGAGTAGGTGTGGTCCTTCTGGAGTTGGCATGTGGGCTGTTATACGGCTAGTGGAAGGGGGAAGGGAAGGAAGGGGGACGGCCCCTCGTCCCAAGCCACCATGGGGGTGGTGGATGCTGGATTCTAGGGGCTAGAGCAACGCTATCACTCATGCGTGGCCTTTCCGAACCTTCCAACTGAGTGCTGTTTGTAATCGGGTTTGTCGGTGTTGATGTTTTCTCGTTCAAGCAGTACCTTCACCAAAGATTCGCGGCGCAGTAGTAGTAATTTTCGGACGTTTGCAAACACGACGGCTATTGCATAACACCAAAATCCTGAGGCTCTAACCGATTCTCTGCCCGTATGCAATAGCAGCTGTGTTCGCAAAAATCAGAAGATTATGAGTACCGTATTAAATCGTGAGGATGACTGTAGGTAGTACCGGTGTGGGAGTGTTCGACAGCCTTCCCCTAGATGGATGGTGTGTTCGACCGAGCCGTATCCACTCGTGTATTCCTTGCTGTGACCTAATACTATACCAGACAATAACTCTACCGTGAGTCGCTCTGTGAATCTCGTACTTAATTGGATGAACAGGGGTAAGGGAAAAGGTGAAGTGCTGGACCAAATTGCAATAGAGCGGAGAAAGTGTTCTATTGGATGATTGCCCTGATGTGCCGCGCTCATCTAACTGAGTGGAGAGAAAGGTGGCTTATATGCAGAAATCTCTGCACGCCAAGCTATATACAAAACAGGCAAGTCATGAATAGGGAAATTCTATCTGTGACTGCCCAACGATCCTATTAATAACGCACTAGACCACACCGGTACATTGGAGGCCAAGAGTGATTGGCGTTAGCTAGTGATCCCAAGCGGCCAGTCCGGACCATAGTCCAGACCCTGGATCGGCAGTCCTGTTGAAATTGCCAAAGCCCGCGGATGCCCAAGCGAAGCCTGAAGATACCTAGTCAATGCCAGCAGATGCCCAGGTAGGGCCGCCAGGTGATTCTTAATTTCAATTTGGACTGCACTGCTTGCAGACGCCAAGGCACCCTGCAGGGATCTGTGAACGGAACAAATGCTCTTCGCGGCTAACTATGATACTAAGAATAAGGATAAAACAAGGGGCTCTCACAACACCATTACCGTAGTAGGTTTCGCTTAAGACATTTCAATGTTCTCAACAGGGAAAAATAACACAAAGAGAATGAATCAACTGATCTTTTTCATGTCCTCACTACACGACCATGATGTCTCCGTCCCTTTGAACAAGTATTACGCCTTAGCAAAAGTAACCGAACACCGCGGTGAGACGGCTCGCACTTCTTTGTCCACACTCAACTCCGTATGCCTGGATTGGTGGTGCCTCCTTATAATAAATTTCATTAGCCCAACTCAACAAATGACCTGCCAATCTACAACGAAAAAATATTTAAAAAACCAAATAAATAAATAATCCTAAATAACACCTTGTATGTTATCCATCTACTTTATAGATATTTTTCTTATGGTAAATGTATGGTGGATTTGGGAGTAGGGGGCAGTTTTGCAATGTTTGTGGTGGAACGCTGCAGGGCTAAATGTTTGGTTACTTTTGCTAACGAACAATAGTTCGGTTTCTAGTAGATTAATCTTAGCCGAGATAATTTCTCTTCCCCATCTTCACCAAATTTGTATCTTCTCTCTAACTATAATTAATATTATGCAGGATTTAGATAGCAACATAATAGAATTAAGATAAAGATATCCTCCTCTGACATAAGGGCTTCCAGCACACGTAAAGTCAACCAAGGGCTATGACCGAGAGCCTGTTTCAACCCTGACCCTATACCGGAAAACAATTTGCGGTATCAGGGTTAGGGTTGAAAGATGGCAAGTTCGCGTACTGTACTCGCCAAAATCAAAAGTCTGTCCCCGACTTTTGCCACCGCGGCTATTGGAGGATTTATATTCATACTTCCCTTATTTCAGTGGGCCGCGCCCCAGTAAAGGAAAAGTAAATTTTAAGAACAGCCGCGGTGGCAAAAGTCGGGGACAGACTTTTGATTTTGGCGAGTACTGTACACGTACAGTAAGTAACCCAACCTGCAATGCAACTGGGCTCACATCAATGCCCAACTCCTCAACAAATGGCTGCCAGAGCAACAACTGAGCAGCGTTTAAAAATAAATAAATAATACCAATTAGTATCATACGATCCGTGTGCTTGAATGATGTTGTGGTAAAGAAACGAGGAGTGCATGGAGTGAGGGGGAGGGGTTTCCATGTGGCGCTGCAGAATGTTGCGAGACCGAATGTTCGGTTATTGATGCTAAGGTGCAATAGAACTGTGTGCTAAGCCACAATGTTGTACTCTAGTACATATTGAGCCATATGGTTAAGGCCTGTTTGGATTCAACGGTTCGGTTCGGTTACACGCGGAGGACAAAAGTGCATGAGTTTTTGTGAAACGCAACCATCGCTAAAAAACAAATCACCCCAAAACTGGCAAGACAAGAATCCTCTCCAATGCCCGCCACACGAGATACCAACTCACGCCAAAGAAAGAATACCCAGAAGGATGCAGAGTCCTTACTCCACTTGGCACGAACTCTGTCTTATAAGCCTATAAAGGGTGGATTTGGGCTAGAGTCTATTACAGCAGAGTGGGTCCACCCTAGTCCACAACCTAAGTTACCCGGCTGTCACCATTAACTGAGAGAGGGATGTTGTGCATATGATCATAAGCTCGTCAAGAGACACTATCTTCTTTACTGGGAATGTAAGTTGTAAAGAGAGTCTTGACTAGTGCAACTGGGACTCCGGGCCAGGAGTCCGTAGAGGCGTGGTTGTGGCAGTTCGTGCTTTGTATGTTTTATTCCTAATGGCAAGATTTTGTTTTTGGAGATGTTCAATAATATATTTAACTCATAACTGATAAGAGTAAGGGCGGCACCCATCTGGGCATGTCGACCCTAACGGCAGTACAATCCCGAGGTACGCCAGCTCGACCCGCCTATCCCACAGTACATATGGAAAGTACCACCCGCGCGACATGTAGGAAACCCACCACAGGAACCCGAATGTCCTGTCAGAACACGGCTATCTACTTAATCATAAAAATAAAAACACTAGTATGGGCAGACCCATCTCGCAACATCAGGAAAAAATCTAAATTCTGCATCCTGAAGTAGAGTTTATGTTGGGAAGAGCCTGTGGTACATTGGAAGACATCTGAAGTCTTCCTATGGCATCCACGCGTATCCTGATAACTTGTTCAATTCTTTTTCAGCAAAAATGGACATGTTAATTATGTCCGATAGGGGTCATTTTTTAAATATAGACACTTTGAATAGGATATTATTTAGTCAGCTAACGCGTTTTGGCAAATTATCATTTTTCAATTTTCGTCCCTCATTTCTGTCTCCAGATGCCTTCAGAAGCATAAGGTGCATAGGGTGTAAACTGATTTTTCTTGCTGATGAACCCTCCTCCCAAACATAAATCCTAAAATCACAACCATATAACATATTCTCCCACAATATGATAATATCGTCAATCAATTTCTTCCACAACATTCCGAGCCCATCCCAAAACAATTTGACCATAAAACAATAAACATTGCTACCCAGCCTGACTGCCCAAGTGCTGTTTCAATGTTTGCATATTGGCGAAGGTATATCGACAGTGACATGTGAGGGTGTCCTGCTGTACAGTTCGCCATGCCAATACAGCCGTCCATTTGGGGGTGAGAATCGGATTATCCCAATTGTCAATGACATATTTCCAGAACAGCTTGTAGGCATTCCCTTGACAGTCAGGAAAAGCTTCAAAGTGTTTTGTAGCCGCATAGTAAGGTCGGTTGCATCTGGGGCATGTGCCCTTCTTATCAGCAAAAATACTAGCCTGCGTCCTAGGCGTCCTGTGCGTCAGACGCACCTGACGCACCAAACGTCAATCGCGAATCAGGACTCACCGGGCGCACACCTAACAGTCAGGACGCACCGGCCGTACACCTAACACTCAGGACGCACCGGCCGTACCCCTAACACTCAGGACGCAACCAGACGCAGCACCTAATTCTCAGGACGCAACCAGACACAGCACTTAATTCTCAGGACGCAACCAGAGACAGCACCTAATCCTCAGGACGTAACCAGACACAGTACCTACTCTTGCTGAGATAACTGAAATAAGCGAAGGGTCCCCCCTTTACCTGTTTCTGACCTTGGTCACCCGTGTCACAATATATTTTACATCATGAAAAGGTATTAAATTTACTACTGATAGTCTTCTATTCTTCTAATATATAGCTCATTGAATCCCCCCCCCCCTCTTGCCTCCCCCGGGACCATATAGCTATATGGAAAATGGGCACCTCAGAACCCTCTTTATACCGGTGTGTAGCTGCCGTTGAGCCCAGTGACGTCCAAGTAACGGTATCAAAATTGGTTTAGCGGTTGTGGAGGAATCTGCCATCGAGTTCAGGATTAGTAGAGACAAAAGACCACTGTGAGAAGGGTGGGCGATCTCCATGGGTATTAATGCGATAGGGATGTACCTTATACCGGCGTGAGGCTGGCGTCAAGCCCAATGACGCCTAAGTGACAGATTAAAGATCGGTTGAGCGGTTGTGGAGGAAACAGCCATCGAGTTCAGGATTGTTAGAGACAAAAGACCACTCTCAGAATGGTGGCGAACTACATGAATACTGATGCGCCAGAGACGTACCTTATACCTGCGTGTAGCTGGCGTCATGCCCAACGGCGTCCAAGTGACAGAATCAAAACCGGTTAAGTGGTTATGGAGGAACCTGCCATCGAGTTCAGGATTGTTAGAGACAAAAGACCACTCGCAGAAGGGTGGCGAACTCCATGAATACCGATGCGCCAGAGACATACCTTATACCGTCGTGTAGCTGGCGTCGAGCCCAAAGATGTCCAAGTTACACAACCAAAATCGGTGACGCGGTTGTGGAGGAATCTGCGATTGAGCCCTGGGATCGCCAGCATCTCCTCTCCGCCTTCCCATAACCCCCCACCAGGGTTGATAGCGATTTCATGAGTATTGATCCGACAGTGACGTTCTTTATACAAGCGTGTAGCTGGCGCCAGGTCCAACAGTGTCCTGCCTTCAGATCTGAAATCGCTTAAGCAGTTGTGGAGGAATGTGATATGGAGTTCTGTGATCGCCAGCACCACCACTTCTGCCTTCCCAAGACTCCCTGCAGAGTAAATAGTAACTTCATGAGTATTGATGCGATAGAGCCGTACCTTATACCGGAATGTAGCTGGCGTCGAGCCCAAGGATGCCCAGGTAACAGATCCAAGATCGGCTCAGCGGTTGTAGAGGAATCCGCCATCGAGTCCTGGGATCGCGAGCATCCCCTCTCAGCCTTCCCAGGACCCCCACCCCAGACTATGTAGCGACCTCATGAGCATTGATGCGATAGTGACGTCCCATATACCGGCGTGTAGCTGGCGTCGAGCCCAATGACGTCCAGGTGACAGATTGAAGATCGGTCAAGCGGCCGTGGAGCAATCTGTCATCGAGTTCAGGATCACCAGAGTGTTAGGATTCCTAAAGACCACTCTCAGAAGGGTGGGCAATCTCCGTGAGTACTGATGCCACAGAAACGTCCTTCATACCGGCGTGTAGCTGGCGTCGAGCCCAATGACGTCCGGGTAACGGATTGAAAATCGGTTGACCGGTTGTGGAGGAATCTGCCATCGAGTTCAGGATAGCATGGCTGTTAGAATTCCTAAAGACCACTGTCAGTAGGGTGGGCAATCTCTATGAGTATTGATGTGACAGGGACGTACCTTATACCATCGAGTAGCTGGCATCCAGCCCAAGGACGCCCAGGTGACAGGTTCAAAATCGGTGCAGCGGTTGTGGAGGAATCTGCCATCGAGTTCTGGGATCACCAGCATCCCCTCTCAGCCTTCCCAGGACCCCCCCCCCCAAGAGTAGATAGCGACTTCATGAGTATTGATGCGCCAGAGACGTACCTTATACCGGCGTGTAGCTAGCGTCGAGCCCAACGATGTCCAAGTGACGGATTCAAAATCGACCAAGTGGTTGTGGAGGAATCTGCCATCGAGTTCTGGGATCGCCAGCATCCCCTCTCAGCCTTCTGAGGACCCCCCTCCCCCCAAAGAGGAGATAGCGATTTCATGAGTATTGATACGTCAGAGACGTACATTATACCGGCGTGTAGCTAGCGTCGAGCCCAACGACGTCCAGGTGACGCATTCAAAATCGATTCCCCGGTTGTGGAAGAGTCTGCCATTGAGTTCAGGATTAGTAGAGACAAAAGACCACGGTCAGAAGGGTGGGCGATCTCCATCAGTATTAATGCAATAGGGATGTACCTTATACCGGTGTGAAGCTGGCGTCGAGCCCAGAAGCCTCCTGGTGTCAGATTCAGGATCGGATGTGCAGTTGTAGTGGAGTATTATGCAGGATGCCTGGGAATATAGATGTTAAGGGTGATGATGAGAGAAGAGAATATTGAGGGTGATGATGAGAGAACAGTGTGTCGCGTCGCATGTGAGGCTAAGTGCCGAGAAACCATGATGAACTCTGCCAAGAAATATTGAGGGGTACCCCTGAAGCGAGCATCTCTTAGTGGTAAATCATGATGAGCAATGGTGTTGATGGACGAGTCTGGAGGCACTGGAGGCAGAGTTGCTTTGACTAATATGTCAGGACGGAATGTGGTGTATTGGTTTGGCTCTAGATGCATGGAATTTGAGCGGGCGTTGCCCGGCAACTCAGGACGCACAGGACGCAGGGGACGCACAGGACGCAACTCAGGACGCACAGGACGCAGGGGACGCAACCGAGGACGCACAGGACGCAACGGCGCCGTATCTGACACAGGGTAATTTTTTGCTGATGCTCACCAGGCATGAAGTACCACTTAGTAGCCTCTCGGTCAATAGGAAGAACACAACCAGTCATATCACAACTCTTGCGGCCAGAGCAGTCGCAGTCACTTCTGACGATCCTCCTCCGGGCTAGATCGATAAGTTTGAGAGAGCCACTTTCCAATACTGTAACCGTATTGTTGAAGGGGTTCCCACACATCGTAACAGTACCGTCTATGTCAATATATTCGCGTGGGATGCCCAATCCGAAGATCCCATGCGAAATCCACCAGTCCTTCCATGTACCGATCTTCCTATCATCAAACAAGGAGTTGAGAGGTGGTCGGCGACGAACGTATTTATCACACTGTGCTAGGAGTAGTACCCCCCCAGGATTAGGGTATTCATTACATCGTCCAAGGTCTCTGCCTGTTCTCAACCTCATCAAAATATATTTGTCGAGTCTTGAGAGGCCTTTCATGTGGTTGGATCTAGAGGGGCCTTTCTTGTATTGTATGTGTCCCTCCTTCAGGTCCCACTCCAACCACTCACTGGTCCGTAGATCCCTGGCCTTGCTGACATGGCATGATCTGAAGAACCCCAAGTTCCCCCACCTTCCAGGGTTCAAATTGTTCCACACTGATTGTTGTGCGCACCGGTCACCTGTCTCATTCCCAGTAACCTATCTGTGGGCGGGTACCCATTTCCGCCACACTTTCTTGAACCGGTTAAAGACTGGGACCATGATATCCCAAAGGCCGGCCATAACATCATTGGGACGCATATTGTTAATACATCTTAATGCTGGGACGGAGTCGGAGAACAACTATACAGCCCTACGGTAATATTCACCCACTATCTATAGACCTTCGTATATAGCGAACAGTTCGCATTCCATAATGTTTCAGTCTCCTTGCACTGCAATGCCTTTAGCCCCCTCGGTCAGACACCGTTCGTATATAACATAGGCAGCCGCACAACCACCATCCTTTTTACTCCCATCCGTGTATATAACATTGTCATAGCCTTCATAGATATCGAAATGCTGGAAGTTTGGCCACATTTCCCACCCCTGCCCAAGCGAGCTACCCGTCTGTCCCTTCTGCTCACTCTCCCATACAAAAGCGGAGCATCGCTGACCTAACCCTTCCTGCCCTCACGGTGGTAACCTCAGCCCGATCCTCAGCTGCTGCCCCTCCTCAATGGCGTGCTGTCCTAACTGCCAAGAAGAGCACTCTGCGCGCAGCAGGGATTGCCCCTCCCACCCCAAAGCCACTCCAGACGCACCGGGCAGGCCATCTCGACGGACGCAGGACAGCATGGATCTCGCTGAATACCAGGCTGGCTCTTCGTGGCTCACTCGTTCAGCACCAAGTGCCCCTTCCCAGACCCCGAGTGTCCCTGTACTCCCCCACGATGCACCTCCATCTAGGCAGAGAGCCCAGCGCACCATCACCATTACCGACCTCGCCCCAAGAGAGAGCGGTGATGAATCCCCTGACTCCGACTCCTCCGTGAGCTCTGCTCAATAATGGAGAATTCTTTCACCCGCTACACGGACAGCTCGGCCGTTTTCCCGTCCTTTCCAATCGTCCAACATAACTGCCTTGGGAGCTGGAATGTTTTTCTCTCACTCTTCCACAGCTTTGCCTTGCTGCCTCACCCACCTCTGGTTGTAGCAATTCAAGATCCCCCCTCCAGACAGTTGGTACTCACGACATTTCGTGGATTTGGCTCCTTTGCCCCCCCTCCCCCTGGCAGCCCCAGTGTGGCTATTTATGTTTCCCGAGTTTTGAACCACCACCTCTCCTGCTCCTCCGTCTTTCATGATTCCTCGGAGATGCTCTCGGTAGATGTTCTTTCTCCGGAAGGTCTTTTTGGCTCACCCCACCGCTCCCTGAGGGTTACCTCCACATATCTTCTCTATATAAGCCGTTCTCCCTATCGCTCCATACCCCCAGAATGCCTTTTTCCTGTTCTTTCCTACCCCCATCTTGTTTTGGGCGACTTTAACCTCCATCACCCACTGGCAGACCCCTGTCGCTCCCTGTCCGAAAGGGAGTTTACCCTCTCTGCGCGATACCTGGATATCGCTTTTGATATCCCGTAACACCTCCTTAATACCCCTGCGGTCTACACCCGCTTTCCTTTTGATAACATTTTGAGGCCTTCCGTTTTGGATCTAGCCTTTGCGAACACCGCTCTTCATCCACTTGTCTCCTTGAGAGACACACCCCTCCCCTCAACTGGTTCAGACCACGTCCCATGTGTAATAACGCTACAACCTGCTGCGATTATGCTCTCTCTCCCCACTCCACATTGGGCCGTCCTCGACCTGCAGGTGGTAGGGCAGGCCCTTAAGGATTTCAACCACTTACCCTGTCTATCAAGACCTTTCTCGAACTCGCTTGGAAGATGGTTCGACAACTACTCCACACACCTGACCTCCCTCCTAACCTCCCCTGCCCTGAGCAGGCATCCGTGCCCCTGCTCGAAGCCATGGTGGTCCCCTGGCCTCTTGTCCCTGAGGAGGGAATACGCCAAATTCGCAAGAATATCCCGCCTCGACCCATCTCCCTTCAACTGGAGCAATGTTAAAAGCTCGAGGAGAACATACTTTAACGCCATTGCCTTGGCCAAGAAGACTCATTGGTCGGACTTTCTATCATCGGCCACCCCGCATTCCTTCTGGAGAGCCACAAGGTTTGGGTTTGGCCATCCGCCACAATGGTTCCCAAATTTCCCAGGGGCCACCGACCCAGCTGAGGTAGCAGAGACGCTCCTTCACCATTTTTTCCCACCCAAACCGCCCCCTCCCCCTCACCTCCGCCTCACACGCCACCAAGACTATACCCCCCGCACCTCGGAGGAAATATCTAGAGCCCTTGCCAAATCCTCGAATACTTCCGCCCCCGACCCCGACCCCCACCACATCCCATACTCAGTCTGGAAAACCGTACACCGCCTCAAACCCTCCCTCGTCCCCTCACTAATGGACACCCTGCTGGCCCACGGTTTCCACCCTCCCTCCCTCAAGAAAGCGCTTGGTATCGTCCTCGACAAACCAGGGAAACCTTCCTACGACTCGGCTTCCTCCTTAGGGGTCATTGTCCTCCTCCGGACACTTTCCACGATCCTTGAGAGAGTAGCCACCTCCCGCCTCTCGGCCCAAGCAGTGACCTGCTCCCTTATGCACCCCCTCCAATCTGGGTCCCTCCCAGGGAGATCCACAGCCGACACTACCCTGGTCCTGCAACATCATGTGGAATCCATCCACCGCCTCTGCTATAAGGTTTCCACCCTCTTCCTCGATGTGAAAGGAGGTTTCGACAACGTAGAATCTCCTTCCCTCCTCTCACTCCTCAACTGAAAGGGTGTCAGCCCCTACCTGGTTCAGTGGGTCGGCTCGTTCCTCAGAGACCACACCTGCCGCCTGACATTCCAGAGTTCCCCGCGTGCTTTCTCTCCCATCTCGGTGGGTGTCCCCCAGGGCTCCCCTATCTCGCCTCTGCTCTTCGTTCTATATGTCTCCTCCCTCTATCTGGAAATCCCCAAGTTGCTCATCATCTCGTACGTTGATGACTTTGCTATCACCGTCGCCTCGCCTGCCTACCGGACCAATGTCCGCCTCCTTTAGATATTCTTCTCATCGCTCAAGAGAAAGGCCTCCCTGATTAACATCTCCTTCTCCATTCCAAAAACTGAACTGATCCACTGCAGGACTGCCAGGAGCAATAAGCCACGATGCCCTCTCCCGGTACAGCTTGAAGATCAGTTCTTCTACCCACAAAACCCGCTGAAATGGCTGGGCTTTATCTTCACCCCCTCCTTCGATCCGAGGTCAGACTTTTCCCGGAGGTATACCCTCGCCAACGCCGTACTTGCCACGATCCGGCGCCTCTCTCCTCCGGGGATGGGCCTCCCCCGCTATCTCTGTCTCTCCCTGGCACGCTCACTTTTGGCCCCAATCCTCCTCTATGGGTCCGCTGTTTTGAGTCCCCCCCCAACCATCATGAATCCGATGTCCGTTTTTTGACGTCGGGTCTGTAGCTGGATCACCAACTGCTTCACCACAACCAACACAACGTGATTGCACAGGGAAGCTTGCCTCCCCCCATTGCCTTTTCTCGTTCACCACCAACGTCGCCTCGCCGGTCTGAGGCTTATTTGTTCCCCCCTAGAGATAAACCCTGCCACTGCACGCCTCCCTAAATCTATCCCCACCTGTTCACCCCACCGTGCCCCCCTAGTGGCAGGTGGGAAGACCACCTTGAAACCATACCTCTTCTTCAACCTCGACTGGCATCCTGCTATGGACAAGGTCAAGAATCCAAGATACCGCCACAACGCAATCACCTCTCTGGCTAATGTGGCCGTTCCTCTCATTCATGACATGGTCACATTACCCCCTATTTCCCTCCATCTGATGGATGACCTTCCCCCTGTCCCCGGGGTCGTCCCACCTTATATGCCCCTCAAACTCCGACCCAAGCAGCTCCTCCTCTCCGACTGGTCTGCCACCCCGGCTCCCTCGTACTGCCCCTATCTTCCCTCAACACACTCCCACCCCTTCATGGGCCTGGGAAAGTTTATTGCGGGAAGGATCCACCAGATGCATTCTGGAAAAGGCTACCTCGCTGCTCATCCCTCATGGGAGAACCCCAATGCCGACACGTCCTGCTCACTCTGCGCCAGGGCCCCTCAGATCTGCGAGCACGCCATCTTGTCCTGCCCCTGGTCAGCCCGTCAGAGATCCCGTCTCCTCCAAGGGGTCTCTGATCTAGCCTCTGAGGCCCCTCTCTGGTCCGACCAGCAACTGCTTATTCCTCTGACGGAGTTGATACGCACCAGTGCCACTGGCTTCCCCTCTGGAATGCCCCCGCTCGCTCGCTCGCGCCATACACCACTGGATCCGCTCTTTCCCTCCACCTCCCAATCCGCCCCGGGCCCTCGAGACTAGTTGGTGGTCTATACTTTTCTTTTACTTACCGTTGGCTGCTGTGCGACGATTATCGGTCGGGTTGGGGGAAATGGTTACAATTGTTTCTTTTGTTGTTTGTTAGTTTGATTTTTGGTTTTGTTTTGGCCATATCGTTAGAGATGCAGGTCATTTCTTGTACCGTAGAAACAATGACCATATGATTTAAAAAAAAGAAAAAAAAAGAAAAAAAAAGAAAAAAAAGCCTTAATAGATATCATCAATAAGACAAGTATGACGTGCCAGCGGTGTGTCTTTGTAGTCCCATATATTGACCAAAAAGTCGTTCAAGAGAACCCGATCAGAGTGTGTTGGTCTGGGCTGAATGTCTCCCCATTCCCAATTGACTTGAATCGAGTGGTACAATTCTTGTGAATCGCAGTAATGGTAGTCGATCATTCTCGCATAACATCGACGTTGTAGGTATTTCCCGTCTATGTGCACAGGGGGAATAGCCGTCTCCACCAGCAAAACATGGTTGGGTAGTTTAATCTGTGTTCGGTACATGCTCCGGATGCAATCGTAGACATGTGTCTGCATGGATTTAACATATGACTGGTAGTCGTTTATCCATTCCAGACAATAGTATACTGTCGGGAGAAAAACCGCTTGGCTCTTCCTAAAGATACCAAATGTGTGAATACCACTATTTCCACCAAACCTTCTACCAAGCGCCCCCATCCTTCTCCTCACCATCAGTCCCCTTGTCAACCAATCACTAACATGAGAAGAAAAATTATTAGCTACATTAAAATAAAATCCCAAAACCCTAACTTCCTCGACGGGTTTTAATCAAACTCCATTAATAATGATCTCGTCCCATGCCTTATTACCAAAACCAACCCATCTGGTTTGGATCATAGTAAATCCCATACCTCGCAACTACCCAATCCTGTCACAGTCCTTAAATATCTCTTCTATGATACACGTTGTATGCTTCCTGTCATTCGTACAAACAAGAATAACTCTATCATCAATGTAACTTGAAACCACCTGTCAGACCGTGGCGGTGTATTGTAGTCAAGCGGCAAATATATCCGCCACGTAAACACCGAAAAGAAAAGGTAACAAGGGAGATCCCGGACGAATTCATTTACTCGTATAAAATTCTTTGGATAGTCTTCTATTGAACTGAAACCTAACAGTCCAGCATCGGGTCCACCTATTAACCCACTGACAAATGGAGGCATCCGCACCCCGGGAATGTAAAATTTGTATCAGTAGGTTAATGTTAATATTGTCGAACCCTGCTTCAATATCCATGGAAACCATAGCTGTGTGCCAGTCTCGGTGGTGCTCGATGAATTCCAGAATGGTAGCCATGGCATCGTGAACTCCCCTCCTCCGCCGGGATCCAAACGGCGTATCGCCCAGCTCAACACATTTGGTCAGCCTAATCAAAATGATCCTCTCGACCACCTTAGCCAACGTAGGGAGGAGATGTATCATGCGCTATAATTTTACAGTATTATATCGTGGTTTGTCCGCTTTCTCGATGAGAACAGTATGGGCAACATACCAGTCCGTGATATCATTATCAAGCCCAGACTTAATCAACCGTCTAAGAGAAGCACCATCCGTCCTGGTCCAAAACCGTATGCAGGGGTATCCGGTATCATCAAAGCCAGGGGCAGTATTCATAGTTGATTGCTGAATAGCCATACCCATCTGAACACCCTCACCTATATTGATAACAACTGGTTCGCAAGACTCGGCTTTGCATGGGAATAACTGTTGTACTATTAGTTCTGAAATGCGCTCATGGGACGATACAGGACAGTGATTATGTATCATCGTCGGGAGCATTCATTGGGCATTCAACTGTCTCGCAAGCTTGAATATCCCTGCAGCGCCAGTTTTAGAGATCGTTTCCATAATATGGTTCCTCCGAGCTTTGAGAAGCATTGCTCTGTATACCCTCCTAATTAGGCGGTAACAATCCCCATCGTCTTTAGTGTATTTCGGTTGTCTTGCAATACGTACGTCCGATCGGATCCGTTGGAGGTCCGGGTTCCCGAAAGCAGTATCATACCTTCTTCGACCGACATGCGGCAGGTTGTTAACTTCATGTCTCATGGCCGTCCACATATTGCAGTTTTCCTTGGCCGCTATTCTCGCAATCACTCCCTCCAAGGTCTTATTGTGCATTTTACCCCGGTTGGGCCTGCGCGGAATAAAATCTTCTGTGGGATCGACAGAGAATCTTGAGACTATCGCGTCATGTTGTAGCCCAGCTTTCCCAGTGTATGTCGTTCTAGAAGTAAGATAATCCAAACCAACACAAAGGTCAATCGTAGATATACCCTCGAATGTGGTGTTTCCCGGGGGTTTAATAACCCATCCTTTCTGGTCAACAATATCACAGAGCCACTCTCCTCTGTATTGTCTCCCATCGAGATGTTCCCCTCAGCTTGCCCATCGTATATGTTTGCAGTTAAAGTCCCCCATAGCCATATCAGCCAGCTGTAAAAAGGACCCAAACTTCAACCACTACGCCTTCCTACATTGTGGGTTCATATAAGATCCAGCAATGCCCCGGCGTACCCCCTTATAATTAAATGAAATATTACAACCCCTTTCTCCATGATCCATAACATCAAACAACCCACTAATAGCGTGTTTAACAAACGCCTCAACTCCTGACCTTTTAACAAAAGAAAACAATTCAAAATACAAACTATTATGCGGTAGTGCCCAACACTCATCACTTCTGGGGCACTCGCCAATAAACAAAACATCGACAAAAGAAAAATCATCCATAACCAAACTCCGATTAACTACACTCCTGCCAACGTTAATATATAATATTGTAATAAACATGCGGCTAAACAGCTACGTTGGAAGATAAGGCCAAGTAAAAGGAAGCCCTCATTAGTGTTCTCTTAGGTGGTGGAGCATCCACCGGCGATGGTAAAACAACTCCCAAAACAAACCCACAATCCTTGTTGTCATCCACTGTCCTACTACCCGTGGTAACATCTTTGGATTTCTTGGCCTTCAAGGGGGCAGGAAGAGTAAAACCTTTTTTGTGTAAAGCGGTATCTGCATGGTCACTATCAATAAGCTCAGAAATCCTCAGACTGGAAATGCCATTATCCACCATAGTCTCGGCCAAAAGGGTACCTGGTCTCCCTTTATTTTGTTGGCGAACTCTATTCCTGGATGTGTTGGAGATAGCGGTTTTAGAGGTATCATCTGCCCAAATCGGTGTAGCGGGCCTGGCCGGGATCGTGTTTGGAGCAGGATTGGTAACCATAAGTGAGGGACACTTAGTGTATCCCGAAAAGTGATCTGACCTATTGCACAACAAACATCTGCGCACTGTGTGTGAACATGCCTCCCTACTGCCACCCGGACAGTTAAGTTCTTTACACATTGTAATGACCGGACGATAGGTAGCAACAATAACTATCACCTTAGCCCAAATGGTATACCAAGTGGTAACCCGATGTGGTCTGGTCTCGTATACTTAGTATACAAATAGCTGGTATACCTAGGACAAGGCCTAGGACATAGCAGAGAAACCGTGGGTACTCTACAAGGCAGGGAAACCTTTCGGGAGTAAGTTCGCATAAAGTCCAGGAATTTATGGGAACGTTACACAGACCTCTGAGATAACATTAGATGTTGACAGGAGGACTTCCGAAGCGGTTGAAGGTATAAGAGGACAAAGTTACCCTACCTTTGGAATTTGACGATTATGCCCAGGGACCCCAGTTACCCTACTGAGAAGTCCAAGTTACCCTACCTTCACTGGAAAAGTCAGCCTAGAACTTAGAGGTCGAGTGCCTCACATTCTATGGGTTCTTAGATGTTCATAGATAGACACGCATGAGCACAGGAGGCTCCAAGCCTGAGTAAGGGTAGCCTAAACATGCTCTTGAACTTGAGTGGGTTTAGCTAACACCCCCCTCTGGCCCCGGGGTTGGGACGGTCCGTCATAGGCAGACCGCTATGTAGTTGCTCGTTTGCTAGTAAAAAGAGGTCATTGGAGCAGCTGCCTAACTCAGTATAAGTCGTCGCCGTCAGTGCGACCGAATCTCGTTTGCAGGAGATATAAGGGGAGTATGGGGAACAGCCAAAATTGGGGTCGCCCAGATATGCTCTCTCCGGCACCCCTGAGTCTATCTTAGCCTACTGGTAGTAGGGTAGTCTTCATAGTGGTACTTAGCTAGTCCCAGGAGGCCAGGGCGCTTTCGGGACAAATACCTTAGTCACCCGGCGGGAGCTTCTCCCCTACATTTGTAGCATTACTATGGGTTGTCAATGGACTTTAGAGGTATGAGTCTTATCACGGTAGAGTGTGTCCTGAGATGCTGGCTATGGGTAGCGCCCACTTAGCCAACCATGGGTTACATCGCACCAGGGGAGCTTGCATGTCAATTTATCACCTTGGATAGTTGTGTAGATTAAATGATAGACTGCATAGCTTGTATAGATGAAACTACCACTGGGCCAGTTAGTCCACCACCTAGGTATTGACTCCGGTTGTTGTCATAACAGTTAGCCACTGTTATGACTTCGATAGGAAGAGCTTGTCCACATGCAGTTGTATTGGAGATGCATTGCAGAATCTCATACCCTATTGACGGAGTGAAGTGTACCCAAGTTGGTCCGGCACTTCTGCCAGGACAATTCCTGATGGAGGGTTGACCTCAGAAAAATCCTGAGCCGGACAGGGTGCTCGCACAAGGTCGGAGTAGTGGTGAATATAAAAGGCTTAAATCTGATATCTACTTAAGTTTAAGTGTTTGGCATTGTACTTCGATAACCAACTTTCCTCGAGAGAACTTATGGAGTGCAGCTTTCACCTTAATGATATTAAGTTTTACCCTTTTGATTCTTCGTGAATTATTTACTCTATCTTTATCTTCTACTTTGAGTTTTGGTGCCGTCGTAACCTTAGAGTTCATCTCTCTATAGGGTGCCCCTGTTACAGGATATCGTTATGCGCACTCGCTTTACGTTCTTCTGACAATTGTTGAAATCCATTATCTTGACATTTGTTTGATTACAAGTCCCTTGTCTGGTACAAAAGGAATCGCGTGGAAAGAACAATGTCCTCAGATATGGATGTAGTCGAGTATCACTATGACCTTTCCCGCTATAATAATATTGCAGACTTGCGAGGCATATGATGGAAGTCCATAGAGGAGCAGATGGCCAACCTAGAACCTACAGACATCCCTGAAGAAGTGCAGGAGTTAGAAATTCCAAATGCTGTTAGCTTCCATCAAAGCTTCACCCATGACCCTTCGGTGGGACAGAGCATCCCTCCATAAAGACGAACTCCCATGACCTTTGCCAACTTCACTAGGGAACTGTTTGAACCCTACATAGTCAGAGAAGTCACCAAGAGGTTTCAAGAAGCTAAGGCTTCTATGGGAGAGTTCATTACTGCTACTCAGCTTGAATGGCAAAACGAGATGGTAGCCAATGCTAACCGCAGGATGAAAATCCAGCAGTCAGAGTACCGTAAATTAGCCCTTTCAGATCAGATCATCAGGGCACGCCTGACAGCTTTGGAGTTGGCTGTTCAGGGGGGGTAATCAATAGACTCTGATAACGAGGTCAGCATGCGTACAGCACCTCCGCTGCCCATCGAAATTGAGCCTGCTCCACAATACGCAGCTGAGATCGGAGCTGTACTGTTGTATAAGGAAATGGCACCAATTTTGACTCAAGTCGCTCAGACGGCCTTAGAATTGCCAGAGTGTGTCAGACAATTGGAACAGCAATTGCAAGTGTTGGTCGTTCCTGAATCTGCCCCGTTGACGGTGGCATTCCAAGAAGCCATAAGATCTAGAGGTGTTGGCCCCGTGGTGACCCTCAGGAACCTTCGAGTTGCAGCTCAACTCAGTGGTGTTACCAAGTCTAGAAGCCAAGCTTCGAAACAAAGCTCGAGGCAACCCTCGCCATAGCTACAACCTCGAGCTCTATCAAACCTACCTACCCCGCCGGTAGTTGAACGTGTCACAGGAGGACCGGCGATACAGGTAGAAACAGATCGGCCTTAGGCAGTTGCGGCCTCAAGGACCATACCCGCCACACCTCACAATCCGGGAGCTGCTGGTTCCGCCCTGGTACCACCGGCTCCGGCAAAACCTGCGGGTAGAGCTGGATTGTCCGGTTTTTCAGACCAAGGAGGACAATTTGCTTCGAAGCATTGTAACAAAGGTTGTCGCATGGTTGGAGCAGACGGTAGTGAGTTTTACTTTTTGCATCGGCCACCCTGTGTCAAAAGGATGGATCAAGCCATGGTGAAGGCCCCAAAAGAAAAACCATACGTCACGTCGAAAAGCTGTTGTACCTATTGTGAGTCGAACTGACATACAGTAGCCGACTGACGGGATTTTCAGCGTGATTTCCTCAGACCACAACCTCAACAATCCGTCTGTCAACAGCTTCTACCATGTTCGCCCGCACACCCACCTTCTGATCAGATGGATGAGGATGAGCCGGAAGAAGAACTATTTGATGGCCATGACATGCCTGGCGGAGCCCAAGGTGGAAATATCGGAGGCGCTAGAGGTGGACAACCTGCTAGAGGCAGAACCATTGCCAGAGGAGGTGATCCAGGTGATTCCAGTTCCTCTTCATCCGATAGTGACGGATCTGAGGCCTCACCCCCGATCTGAGAGACTCTCTTGGTAGTCGCAAGTGCTAGTGGAGTCGAGAAGAGAAGGACAAGTACGATAGACGATATGCGGCTCTGAATCAGTTTATTCAGGAGTGTCATAAGGCTAAGAAGTCTTCTCATCAGCCTAAGAAGCCCCAGAAACTTGGAGTTGACCCCTTTACCGGACATCCCAAGAACACACTACGCTTCCTACATGATGTCGAGATTAATCTGGCCTACTTCCGCGATTCCTTGGTGAAGGAAATCGACAAGGTCAGCCTCGTCATTACTCTCTTGAGAGACACGGCCAAAGAATGGTACAATGCTATCCATCTGCATATTAACAAAGATCCGGCCAAATGATGAGGCATCAAGTTTGACCACAAAAATCAGTTGCGAACCTGGGAAGGATTTCGCAAGTGTTTGGAAGGTAGCTTTGGCAGTTACTCAGACAGGAATCACGGAAGAAAAGAATGGAGCCAGTTGTATATGAAGGACAGAAAGGTTAATCGCTTTATGGACAAACTTATCCGCCTTGCAGCTGTGTTAGGGTATAGCGGGGAGTTTGTTAAAGACAGGGCACACATGGGCATGACTGATGTCCTCAAGGCCGCCTGGTCCATGAAAACCCCCCATCCAGTAGCATATATGGATTACCTGGACCTGTTGCGCCAGACTGGGCACCAGCTCGAAGATGCCTCCAATTTTCGTACACAGGTACAAAAGGAGCCTCACCCTTCGAGGCGTACAAAGAGCGATAATAGGCATACCTCGGAAGGAAAAACACAGAGGAGGGAGAAGAAGGCCGTTGGGCCACGACAGCAGAAGCCACACAACCGAGCGGAAGGGTTGAGAAGACCCGCAGAGACAGAGCAGAAGAAGATGCACTGGAATGTGCCTCAGACTCTAATTGACAAGCGCAAATGGCTGAATCAATATTCCCGTTGTGGACAAGATGGTCACTACTGGGCAAAGTGTCCATCCGAAGTCTCAGTTGTTGGGTCCTCACACCTTAGGCGAAAAGAAGGTGCTGGTGAGGCTAGACAGGAAACCACCCAAGTCCCAAAATCAAGATGGATTGAGGTGGCTACTAAACCTGCTCTACAACAAGTTGTTGCCGAGATCTGTAGATCACCCCCCCCAGATTTGGATCTCTTGAAGGTTGATACCGACATGGATGACTAGGTAAGCTTTATCCTATGATTAGAAATCATGAATGGAAAGATTCTAAAACTTTACAGTAGGCCAAATAATAGCCATGCTAGGTAAAGATGAAGGATGTTAGTTGTATGTTCCCCAGCCTTAAGCGCTGCAAACTGAAACTAAAATATCGCACTAGAAAATGCACGATGAAGAGAGGTTTCTTTTGTAGTGTGTTGGGATGGTTACAGCTCTTTCTATTTAGCTTTGTTTTGTTTATTTCTTATGTGATACTGCGCAATGTATTGTTTGCTTATCTCATACTGTTTTCCATTTTGTGGAAGGAATTTGGTTGGGTTTTATTTTGATTTCGTCAGGCGGGACTTGACTTAGCAATTGAAGTTATTTTGCAAGTTTAACTGTGGAGGGTTGAATAACTGAAATCATGCTGGTGTGATAGTAAACACCCTAGCTATTGAAACTCTGAAAATCTATCAAGTGATAAAACTATTCACAACCAGTTGTGGCCGCTCTTGTGTCGAAAGGCAAGAGATATTGACTTGTTACCGTAACCATACCAAATTCTTCTGAGAAATACTGACTGTGATGTTTAGGGAGAAGAGACCCGAAAAGCGGTTGAGGCTTGCAGGCCCGACGCCACATACTAAATCCATTCAAGTGAGAGTGAGAGTAGAATGGAGCCACAACCAAGAGAGGCTGAGTGGTGAAGCCCCCTTATTATTAGATACTGGCGCTACTGGTGCTGTTTTAAGTAGCGATTGGGTTAAAGATACCCAAGTACCTTGTGTTCGTTGAAAGGATCTGACACCTATTACAGATGCCAGTGGGAATCATATCCCAGGCACGGGTCTCCATTATACTACTACGGTAGATATGTACACAGGAGACCATATGAATAAAATGTGATTTGAAGTTGCAGATATGCCGGCAGGCAAAGTGAATAGTTACCTGCCAATGGCATGGTTCAAAGACCATAACCCAGATATCAACTGGGAGAATAGAAGTCTGTAGGGGCGCTCTAATTATTGTAAAGCCCACAGCCTTAGAACGAAAAGGCTTTTAGAGTTCATTATAGAGGAAGAACTCTTAGCCGAAGACCCAGACAACATCGTTTTCATGGGGATGGCCCTCTATACTGATGAAGACGGGAACGATATTGAGGTCAAAATCCTTCCAGAATATCAAGACTATGCAGATATACTCAGTCAGGAAAGGATAAATGCTTTACCTGAACATACACAATATGATGATCTTATTGACCAGATCCCTGATGCTAAGTTATCCGATCAGTCTATATATCCCTTGTCTAATAAGGAATCAGACGCGCTAGGAGATGATATTAGGGAAATGGAGGATCATGGAAAGATCAGCAGATCTTTTTCGTGGATAGGTGCTCCTATCTTATTTGTGCCGAAGCCTGATGGTACGCTTTGGTTATTTGTTGATTACGGAGGGTTGAACAAGATTACTATTAAGAATAAGTATCCATTGCCCTTGATAAGCGAGCTTAGGAGTAGGCTCGGTAAAGCCACTATCTTCACTAACTTGGATTTGAAGAATGGCTATTATCTTATCCGCATGACGGAAGGAGAGGAATGGAAGACCAATTTAAAAGCCGATACGGTCTTTATGAATATACCGTGATGCCCATTGGGCTATGCAACGCACCATCAACATTCCAGAGTATGATCAATGATGTATTCCGTGACATGTTAGATGTCGGAGTCATCGCCTATATGGATAATATATTGATCTACACTGAGACTGTAGAGGAACATGTCGCCCTTGTAATGCGAGTAATGGAAAGGCTAAGAAAAGCACGCCTTTGCGTTAGCATTAAGAAGTCAAGCTTTCATCAACGGGAAGTAGAGTTCCTTGGGTATAAGATATCCGATAGAGGAATCTCTATGACATGTACACAAGTTGAACATGTTCGGGCATGGTCAATGCCCGAGAAGGTCGTCGTTGTGTAAAGCTTCATGGGCTTTGCTACTTCTATCGTTGGTTCATAAAAGGTTTTACTAAGATAGCTAAACCATTAACGGACTTGACAAGGAAAGGTATCAAATGGGCGTGGACTCCTTTGTCTCAGGATGCTTTTGACACATTAAAGGAAATGTTTACCACGGGCCCAATTCTGACACACTTTGATGAGACTGGTCTAACTAAGTTGGAAACTGACGCTAGTGAGTTTGCATTAGGGGCCGTATTATCTCAACTCTGTAAAGATGAGAAATGGCACCCAGTAGCTTTTCATAGTGGAAAGTTCTCACCAGTTGAGATAAATTATAACGTTCATGATAAGGAAATGGCCACAATAGTGGCAGCCATTAAAGAATGAGCATATATATTGATGTCTGGTGATGATCAGATATTGGTGTACACCGATCACAAGAATTTAGAGTACTTTAATATCACAAAGACTCTGAACTGAAGGCAACATCGCTGGGCTGATTTTCTACAACCGTTCAATTTTAAGGTTATTTATCGAGAAGGACGGCTGAATGAGAAAGCTGATGCTTTGTTGAGGTGTAGGGACTACCGCCCTGAAGGGGGGAGTAATTCCGAGCCTTTTACTTTTTTCGCTCTGGACAGTATGTTCATAAGGAACCCGTCATCTTGCGACTACATGTGTTGCAGACTTGCCAAGGCTTTCGGTTACAGACAACCATTTATGAGGCTCTTGTAAAAGCAGCCGATAATGATCAAACCTACTTAGCCACAGTAAAGGCACTCCTCAAAGGCAATAGTAAGGTCGATACAAACTTTTAGTATTGAAAAGGACTTGCTCCTGGATATCAACCGGTGGTATATTCCAAAGGATGAAGGTCTAAGGCGAAGAATCATGGAGGCAGAACATGATTCAAAGATTGCCGGACACTTTGGGACGTACAAGACAATTGGTGGGTTAGGGATAACTTCTACTGGCCTAAAATGGATGAACATATTACTGACTACGTTCGCTCTTGCGATGTATGTCAACCTAATAAAGTTATCAAGCATAAGAAGTATGGCCTACTAGAACCTTTAGAAGTTCCTATAAGGCCATGGACGGCAATATCCATGGACTTCATTGTTGGGTTACTGTAACCGCTTCCTGTGGGGTTGCGGTCTTGCAAAAGCGATATCGGTATTGACTCTAACCAAACCGGTGGTATAAACAAGATCAAGTAGCGGAGACGCCAACAAGTAATTGAATAGACTCTATTACTTTTATCGAAACTACTAAGAGAAGGCCAAATGCTTTAGGCCTGTGCGAAGCTCAAAGATTCTCGAATCGAACCGAATAGAAGATAACTGTTTAACCAAGTATATTGAAAACTCTGTCTGTCGAAGTCTGATCTCTCTAAGTCCGGAGGGATACAGGTCTTTAAATACACTTGCGATAATCCATCTCGCATCAATCATATCCAAATCTTAAGGTATCAAACGATACCTAACCCATAAACAATCAAACAATAAATAAGGCTTACGAACTTCTGGTGTTCATATCCTAAAACAATACAAGTATCAAATCACAAGGCTTACGAGTCTCCTGAACTCGTATCCTAAAACAAAACATAAAACAAACTAACAAGGCATACAAGTCTCCTGAACTCGTATCCTGAAACAAATCCATACGTAAACTAGTAACCTGTACCGGTTACAGTTACAAAAGTCTGAAGGCTATACGAAGATATGGGTCATTGTAGACAGGTTCTCCAAGATGGCACACTTCATTCTGCTAAAGACTGAGGAACATATTAAGGAACTGGCCTTGACGTTTCTGAAAGAGATCTGGTGCCTCAATGGGCTTCCTGAGTCAATTGGCTCTGACCGAGATACCTGATTCACGTCCAAGTTTTGGACAAGCCTAATGCAACTACTGCAAGTAAAGTTGAATATGTCTACGGCATTCTATCCTGAAAGTGATGGGCAAACTGCAAGGGTTAATCAGACATTGGAGCAATACTTGAGGAGTTATTGCCCCTATCAGCAAGACGACTGGGTATCGCTGTTGCTGTTTGCGCAACATGCCTATAATACCTCACCGGCTAAATCCACAAAGGCTAGTCCCTTTGAAATTAATTATAGATTCTGCCCACAAACGCAATGGTCGGGGATGGTGTCAGATAATAAGGGAATACACCCAGACAGTGGGCATATAGTTAAGGATTGTGAAGGCACATGGCAAGAAATGAGAGAGACAATTCAACGGGCACAGGAGAGGCAACGGAAATGGCATGATCAGAAAAGACAGCCAGCCCCAGAATATGTCAGGCTAGAGGATGTCCTCCATGCCAGAGCTAAGAAAGCGGACAGAGTAATGCTTAACGGCAGGAACCTCCGCACAAAGAGGCCTATGGAAAAAGTAGACCATAAGATGCTTGGACCTTTTGTTGTGCTACGCAAGATTGGTTCTAGGGCCTATGAGATCAAGCTGCCAGAGAGATGGGAAATGTATCCTGTATTCCATGTCGGGTTATTGGAGCCTTACAGAGAAGATCCAAATGGAAGACCTCAGAAGCAGATACCAACGCCAGACATTGTAGACACGGAGCCTAGTTATGTTGTCTCAGAGATAGTGGACAGTCGGTGGTATGGGTCTCCTAAGAAGAAGTTTCCCCACCAGTTTGTACAGTACATGGTTGCTTGGGAAGGGTATGGTCCAGAAGAGAATTCTTGGGAACCGTTTGAGATGTTAGAAGATACCGCAATGAAAGCAGTGCAACAGTTTCATCAGAGGTATCTGTCTTAACCTAGAGACCATAGGGTTATAGACAATCCAAACCATGGAACTAAAAGACGATGTTGACGGTCTGAGAACAGACCAAGAGAAGAGGGGAGTAGTAAACAACCCTATGATAGGTAGCTACAATAACTATCACCTTGGCCTAAATGGGATACTAAGTGGTAACCAAAGGTGGTATGGTCTCGTATACATAGTATACAAATAGCTGGTATACCCAGGAGAAGGCCTAGGACATAGGAGAGTAAGCTTGGGTACTTTACAAGGCAGGGTAACCTTTGTGGAGTGAGTTCACATAGAGTCAAGGAATCTATGGGAATGTTACAGACACCTCTGAGATAACATTGGGTGTTGACAGGAGGACTTCCGAAGCGGTTAAAGGTATAAGAGGACAAAGTTACCCTACCTTGGGAATTTGACCATTATGCCCATAGATCCCAGTTACCCTCGTGAGGAGTCCAAGTTACCCTACATTCACCGGCAAAGTCATCCTAGAACTTAGAGGTCGATTACCTCAGATTCTATAGGCCCATAGATGTTCATAGGTGCACACGCATCTGGTCAGGAGGCCACGCGCCTGAGTAAGGGTGGCCCGAACATGCTATTGAACTTGGGAGGGGTTTAGCTAACACCCCCCTCTGGCCCCAGCGTTGGGACGGCGCCTCATAGGCAGACGGGTGTGCAGATGCTCGTTTGCTAGTAAAAAGAGGTCATTGGAGCAGCTGCGATAACGGCGTATAGTTCGTCGCCGTCCGACCGACCTAATGTCGTTTGCATGAAATATAAGGGGAGTATGGGGAACTGCCAAAATGGGGGTCGCCCATATATGGTCTCTCCGGCACCTACGAGTCTATCTTAGCCTACAGGTAGTAGGGTGGTCTTCCTAGTGGTACTTAGGTAGTCCAAGGAGGCCAGGGCGCTTTCGGGACAAATACCTTAGTAACCAGCCGGGACCTTCTCCCCTTGTTTTGTAGCATTACCATGGGTTGTCAATGGACTCTAGAGTTATGAGTATTATCACGGTAGACTGTGTCCCGAGACGCTGGCTATGGGTAGCGCCCACTTAGCCAACCATGGGTTACATCTCACCGGGGGAGCTTGCATGTCCTATTATCACATTGGATAGTCGCCTAGATTAAATAATAGACTGCCTAGCTTGTATAGACGAAACTACCACTAGGCCAGTGAGTCCACCACCTAGGTATTGACTCCGGTTGTTGTGATAAGAGTTAGCCACTGGTATTACTTCGATAGGAAGAGTTTTTCCACCTGCTGTTGTATTGAAGATGGATTGCAGAAAGTGATACCCTATTGATGGAGTTAAGTGTACCCGAGTTGGTCCGAGACTTCCGGCAGGATAATTCCTGATGAAGGGTAGACATTGGACAAACCCTGAGCAGGACACGGTGCTCTGACAAGGTAAGAGTAGAGGTCAATGTCAAAGGCTTAAATCTGATATCAACTTAAGTTTAAGCGTTTGGCATTCTACTTCGATAACCAACTTTCCTGGAGAGAACTTATTGAGTGAAGCTTTCAGCTTAACGATATTAAGCTTTACCGTTTTGATTCTTCATGAATTATTTACTCTATATTTATCTTCTCCTTTGAGTTTTGGTGCCGTCGCAACCTTAGAGTTCCCCTCTCGTTAGGGTACCCCCGTTACACACATATGTGCACTAGAAAGATGATTGCCAAAACAAAAATGCCAACGGGGGGAAAACCACACAGCACTTGCATGTGTCCAACTTGTAACCACTTCCCACACCTCTGCGCAGGTCTATGTTCCTCCCATATCCTGACATTCCTCTCAATTCCAAACAAAAACACTCTTCCCAACTGGACAATCCTATCCAGAGTTGTAGTCCTTTCCAGGGTGTATCGGATTGCACATCAGGTGGCAATGTTTTTACTCATTGCGTAAATTGACCCTAAAACATTAGGCCTCCCAGCCGTTACAACACTTGGGTTAGACCGTTCAATATCGTTCTGTAACCCATCTTATGCCTTGTCGCTGACCCCATCATCTGTCTTCCATATCCATCCGCCACCTGTGGGTGCACGAGGTACTCCAGCAACCAAAACCTTAATCCTTTTCTACATCGCGGGCCAAGGCGAAGTCAGTAAGTCCATTGGGGCCCTACTCATGCAAGGGAGTAGCCCTTTATCTCCCAATCTGCCCCCATATCCCAGTGGCTGTGTGTTCAGCCAGAGTCAAGAAAATACATGAGATGTTAAGCCTCAGACGAGCCTCCTGAAAATACGTGGTAGATCCTCCAACCTTCCCCATGTTGTTAAGGGCCTGGTTAAGCCGGATTCGAATGGCTTCTGGTGTCATGGTGAGTTGGACATTCTTGCCAGCTGCAAACCTCATCGTAACATGTCTTTCCCGGGCGCTGGACATCGGGGGTAGGGTAGGTACCCACATGGAGGGCGGCGGTAACGTTGTCTGGGCTTGTCGAACGGAGGTAAAGACGGCCACAACTTCAGCCGTACCAGGACGTGTATTCCTAGGAACCGGGGGGGGGGGCCGTCAAGTACTTGGCTGTACATGGCAGCACCAGTAATCACTGTTCAAACCTGTGTCCAAGTGGCCGATGCGGATGATTTGACGGGGTAGCACTATCTTTGTCAACGACCACAGACTTAAGTGAGGCTTTCTTACCCCGCCTCCTTGTATTCTTCTTCTTAGAAGACAGATCGGCAAAAGCTACCTCCCCATCCTCCTCACCGTTGATAGGAACCGGGTGGGAAACAAAATGAACTTCAGCCGCATTGGCCTTTACCTCCGCCAGAGTCTCGAGCTCAAGTTTGGTACAGCTGTGTGTGTGGAATACATGCCCGCCCCAAAACAGGTGTAGTTCCAGGCGTAATCCTTCACAATCCTCTTCCAATCCCGGTTCTGTAGACTTGAATATGTCAAGTCCTTCAGCCATGGTTCCCACAACATCCTTCAAAGCCCGGTGGCTCCTGTACCGGAATTTGAAGTCCTGAATAACGTCTTTGATATGCTTGTAGTGCCTAATCACTTCGTCAATAACCGACTGGTCAGATGTAACTGAACTGTCTCAGTCAGTATCAACCAGGTCGTCATCACTACTAACTACCGGCACATTCTGCTTTTCCTCAATGTCCCTCAACCCATCCAGGATAGCCTCCGTGTTAGCAGAGGACGAGTATGGAATGGTATTGGGGAGGGAAACAATAGGCGATGTGGGAGGGAGAGAGCTTCTACGCTGACCATCCTAAGAGGCGTATTTAGAATTACCGATCCCGGTCCCTTCCGAGTTAGAGCAAGCCCCAAGGTCCATCGGGGTGTCGTATACGACAACCGCACTAGATGGCACAACCTGACTGGTGGGGCAGAAGATGATCTAACCGCCGGTGTGTTGCCACGTCGCTCTCTAGTGTGCACCATAAATTCGTGGTGTTGTCTAGAGAGTGGCAAAGCTGGGATGACTTTAGCGGTTGTATGATGCAACTGATCCAATGGTTGCGAGTTGAATCCAGATCTGATACGAGGTGGGAGGGGGGGGGAGGGCAAGACACTGGCTTGAACCGCAGCTCTAGTCTTAGCTGCAGGAGTTAAATAGTGCATGTCCGAGCTATTATCCAATCGAAATCCTCGATAAAGCTCACGCTCTCCAGAAGAAATATTGAGGAAGGCGGAGTGTCTGTTATCCTGGCTGTCATGAACTTGGGCTTCTCGGGGTCCAGAACCTTCCCCAGGTTCACCCATGAGGGGAGTAGGGGCCGAAACATTGACAGAAGTAGAAACTAAACTTCCAGAGTCTGACAGTTCAGAGGGAACAAAAGAAGATTCAGCTTGAGAGTGCTGTCGGAAATAGAGCCTGTAGCTAGACTTCTTGTCCAAACCGCACCCTATACATCCACGAGATGCCATGGCTGCAGAGACCGCAACCTCAACATCTCTCCATGACTCAACCTTGGTGTTATTCACGACACCACGAATATAGTTGTTGGCCACAAATGTAGAGTTCAGGCACGACAGAAGGTGCTAAAAATGAAGGAAATGCAATCCACCGGCAGGAGCTTGGTATTCCCGTCTAACAACGGAAACCAAACCGTGCCCAAAGTAACCGCCACCCGGCATAGAGAGACGAATTTCCTCTTCAGCTGGGGACGAGGGTCGGGGAGACGAAAGGGGAGAAGTCAGCGTAGAAGACCCTCCAGCCTGGGAAGGCCAGGGAGACGAAGGCGGCATATCTGCGACCCGCAGTACCAAGAGGATACCAGGCTAAACCTTGGATATCTGCCTCTATGGGACCCTGGGGAACAAAAACACAGACCGGGAACGATAAAAAGTTAAAGACTTGAAGTCTAAAAAAGTTCCCGATAGTTGTAATTGACCAATAAGAATGATTTGAAGGCGATGGTTGCGTTGCACAAAAACTCATGCACTTTTGTCCTCTGGGTATACCCTACCGTACAACAGTTGTCCTTCCCCCGTTCCAAAATGGAGGGGGGTCCATTTTCACAGCAATAATGGTCCCGCGGCGGAATGGCCTTATTTCTGCCCAATAACCCCTTAAATTGAGAAATGGGGCACTCTTTCACGTGCCCCTGATTGTGAGGGCTGTGTCACAACCTTGGTACTATAATACTATGAGAGTACTTTTAGGGGATCTAGCGAAAAAAACAAGGGTCACTCACGTTGGAGTAGTGGCTCTCACCCGCTAGGATATCTTAAAAGGTCAATTGCTTGAATGAGTGTAAATGGAAGGACAACATGTGCAGTGTTGTCGGGTAACGGCAGCTCTTGTAATTTTGGGCCCGTTTACCTAGAGACGGCCGTCTAACAACCCGAGACAATGCCGACGGTTAAGGGGGGGTTGACAGTCGAGGGAGGTGAGGCAAAGATGACCTTTGCCTAGAGTAGGCAACACAACCTTTGATAAACTAGCTACACAAATCTAGGACCACGGAAAATTGGTCAAACACTTTCTCACCATTTATCAGCTAACGCTGGAGACACCACCGTCTAGTTTAATCACCTATTATAAATTTAATTTTTAGAAATAGACAGTTAGATACAAAGGCTTTAAGCTATATACTAGACAGTATATTATCTAAACATGCAACTATTCTATTTTCTTTACACACCTTCAACTGTATAACTTTCTTTGACGGTCGGCACTGTCTCTGGTTGTTAGACGGTCGTCTATACGTAAACGGGCCCTTTGTTGTTGGGAGAGTAGAGCGGTGTTGAAGATAACCGAGGAGAGGCACTTGGTTACTCGTTCCTCCACACCGGAGGACGAAAGAGCGCGAGTTTCGGTATTGGGCAAGGTTACGTAACCGCGCATCAACGAAAAGGAAAACTCCGGCCATGACAACGGCGCTCCCCCACCAACCCCACTACCGTAAAATCTCGTGAAATCCACTACAGTCGCACCCCGTTGTCCCGGATGGTCAAAATCAGGAGTTCACCGTCCGGGACAGCGAAACATCCGGGAGAGTGAGATGGTTGATGAAAATGATGTTTGAAAAAACTGAAAAGTGAGTGATAATTGTGTATATATGACTCCAGCTATTCCATATAAGGCTTAGATGAGGGTTAGAGTGGAAAATAAAAAGGCAAGAGATGAGTGGATGGAATTTAAGAAACCTCCCAATCCCGAACTTGAATAGAAGGATTCTATCTCAAATGATTAAGGCGACTTGCATACAGAAACAATAGGTGGAAAACACTACAAAACCTTGGTCTAACACTGCTGCAGATAATCCAACTTTGTTGCCTACCTAGTAGGGCATGGGGGAGGGGGTGGGCTGTATCAATAGTGCCTTTGGGCAGCTGGAATGTGATATATCAAGCCAAAATTAGGAGAAAATCCGGGACACTGAATATAGTTTCTATGGAGACAGGGGTTAGAGAGTTCTAAATTTTCATCCGGTCCGGAAACCCTCAAAATCCGGGACAATGAGGTGTATTTCTATGTAGCTCGCACAAATCTTGAAAAATTGTCAGAGACAACGAAGAATCCGGGAGAGTGAGGTCCGGGACAACGGGGTGTGACTGTAGCAAGCAACATGCGGTTCACATCCACTCATCCTTTCCTGTTCTTTACTTCCTTAAACTAAACTCTATTCTCTCATAGACAGGAAGGCTATTCATTTCTAGCTCACATTACTAAACCATAATAGAGCACCGGGATTACCCCCCCGCTCGCTCCACCGGGTGCTCGCAACGTAGGGAAAGATCGTATCATGAGGACCAAAAAAACAAATCAGAAATTTAAACTTACTGTAGAATAGATAGTGGTAACTAATATTTGATGGAAATTTCTTCAGGAGGTATCATACCGAAAGTGCAGAGTAACTTAATTACAGATTTTTGCTATCGATGGTCGGTGCGCTTTTAATTTTTTCCCCCCACCATACAACCAGACCTCGCTAAAAAAAAAAGAAATCAGAAAAAAATAACAATAGTAGCAAGGCCAAAATCTAATATAATGCCAGCAACACAACATACCGGCACATGCGAAAGAAAGAATACCGATAAGGGCGCGGAGGCCTTGCATTACCTTGTATAAATGTACTCTTCTAGGCCGAGAAATGGTGGAAATATGTGCCAGTGTAGCGCTTCAAATTAAGTCTGCTCCAGAAAGCAAGTAATGTTACCCGGCAGACCTCATCAGCTAATTTGTAAGCGGCGGTGAAGCTTGGGCTCCACAATCCTAGCCTGACTCCCATTTTTACCAGAAAAATTGCTAGTTCTAAGAGAGACTTAATTTGAGCGTCTAAGGACACCATGTCAGGGGTTCGCAGAGGCACAGCGGCGATGACCGGCGCTTGATGTGCTTTATTTCTGATGTGAAGATCTTTTTCTTTTCAAACCCGGCTCAAATAATGGCTGGCCCAACCAGAACCCGACCCGACCCAAACAAAGCCCGGGCCACCCGAACAACCCAAACTATTCAAGTAATGGGATTAATCTAATTCTGTTGAAAGAAGTCAATTATTTCAACTTTGTTACTTGGGAGACACTCAAACTGTGATGGTAAAACACAATTCACATCATCGTCCGGGTCAACATGAGAAATGTCACATGGGTGATCAAGTAGAATTTGAGAGGAAGTTCCGCGAGAGCTTAGAGAGGAAGAAAGGCAGGAGAGTTTGCTAATATCGTCTTCATGGTCCATCATAATTGAAGTAATGACCGTGGAGAGTAGAGGCTTGGAATATTCCCAAACCTTCGAGAAGGATACTCTCCAACAGAGATGACCTGTAAAGAGTCAAAGTCAGGCTGCGCGACTTGGATGAAAAGGGGTAATTAAAAATGTGAGGCTGAGAATTTCTCAACAAAATAGTAGTTTGGGGATGACCCAAGTCCTGGGGTTCACAGTATTTTTGGAAGATATTAGTGATATCGCGTGATTTGATAAATGTAGATGACAATTCTTCGGGCCCTTTCGCGCTACTCGGGCTTGCCACCTGGACCACCCGGCCCTGCACAAACTCTTTCCTGCTCAGCACGGCCCAACCTGACCCGATCTCAGCCCCGGCTGGCCTAATCAGCCCGGGCACAATTGCAAGGCTTGGCCATGGGTCGAGTGTGCTAGAATTGTTCTCTTATCCATGCCTTCTTGCTCAAGGATGCAAGGCAAAAGAACGAGTCATTGGGTTGAAGTAGGCTCCAGCCGGTTGTTCAAAATGCGGATCAGGGCGTTGGTGGAGCGGGCATATATAGCCGACACTTATTTTAGAATCTGATGGATTTCTTCAATAATTAATTGAAGGCATTCCTCCACATAGGATGGTTGGTTTCTCTCTGCTGAATCATGTTCCACGCCCTATGCCCAACTTTCACTTTTCAGCTCGCGATCGCTGAGTTGTCTTAGTGGCATGCTTAGAGCATCGCCAATAGCCGGATCAGCGCGGCCCACTCAAACATATCGACAATGCGGCGAAAATGACAATTGGCACTACGAAAGCTCGTTGATACATAGCTTGCACGTAAAAGCGGAGGAGGAACTAAGGCAAGGGAGTGAGAAAAAATGGTCCAGAGTTCAAGGAGGAGGCTTCCTAAAACACAAAGTCCTTGGTTGTGATAGCCAGTCCTTATTGGAAACTATGCTGCTCGCCATACTCTGAGGATACTTCCTTTATTGTTTAGGTAGCTTCTGGGACGCGGTTTGACTTCGGGCATATGTGTGTTCGGACATTCGGAAATGCGCTGAGGAGTCAGGCATATGGACACGGCTTCGGGTATGTGTTTATACGGTCGGGAAAGCATTTCCTATCTAGGAATGTCGCGATCGGACAGGAAGCGGATAGGCTGTAAGGACGGCCGGAAGGTATAAGTCTTAAAAATAGGCTATGATCGGTAGAGAGTGTATTGGGTCCTTATTGTTTCTATGCTGCCGGAGGTGTCCTATATATACACAAGCTCGACACTACAGAAAACTCTTTCACTACTCGTCTTTTCTCTCTCCGTGCTTCCCTTCCATCTTCGCACCTAACACTTCCTTTTCCCAACACCATCTTGCTCGTTTCCATCTCTTACATAGTCTCCCTCAGCATCCTTGATCCGTTGCAGTACTGACACTGTTTCCCGTTTCCTAACCTCCATAGTGCGACACCAATCAGTTTCGTTTCCTAGTAAACCTTAATCCTAAACCTCCAGTCATCCCTAGTGTCGCTTCCTAAAACATCCCAAACACTTCTGCTTCGTCTACCTGCTAAGCCAAACATACTATCTCCATTCTCTAACATTTCCTTTCAATCGTGCAACTACCATCAAACGTAAACCTTCTCAGCTATCCATCATATCCGTTTCACCAATACCCGATGTTTGGAATCTTCGTGAATATTCAACAATAAGGATGTCATGAACAGCGATGTTTGTTTCTGCATTTTGTTAGCATGAGAGTGCTGAAAAGATTGGAAAAGAAGGGAAAGGGAAAACTCAGAGAAGGAGTTTGTGATGCTAGAGGGGTGTCGTTGAGCGAGAGACTGTGGTTGTTGTTAGTGAAGATTTTTTTCCCCCGCTCCTGTGTACGATCGTTTAGGTGAGTTCCTTGGCGTTTTCGCCTTTGACCGTTTCGTTTCGTTATCGTTGTCGCCATACTGTCGTCGTCGTCGATCCTCTGGTGCTCGTTGGTGGTTGGTTTGGGCCAGGAAGAGGAATGGGGATTCTCAACGGGTTATTAACCGGCAAAATCCTAGGGGGAGGAAAAAACGCTGATGCTACAAGTGTCTAATAAGGGTGCGAGGAGAGCCCCTAATATACGGTGGAGTTCCCTGCTCCAGTAAATACATTTTAGGAAAGCACACGGGGATCTGTCACGCTACCTCACTAACTATTCATAAGAAACTTCCCAGATATAAGGGTGTAAATAATATATTCATACTCATTGATTCTTACTGGCCATATTTGATGTACGATCTATGGCACCTGCACATGATGAAAAGACGACTCCATAACCCATGACTCCATAACTCCGTCATTGAATGTCAGATAGAATTCAGAAAAGTGAAAGTGAGACTACTCCCTGCTATTCATCGCCTCTTCATAATCTGTGATCAAATTCATCCTCTCGATACCAACATGGCTCTTCCTATCCGACCCCATGAACTTCCCATAGCCATACGTCCACCCCAGTCCCTTCAAATGCCTGCTTCGCATAGCAGAGCTCATATTCGCAGTTCCCGCAACGTCAGAGAGAGCACGACTCGCATAGAAGAAGCTAATTTCAGAGGCGAGATTATACGGGAACCTGGGCAGGAAGCGTCTAGGCATCCAAGCGAAGATTATAGCTCCGGCAATTAACTGGAATCCCAGTATGACCACGGCAATGTAGAACATCGTCGGGTCCATCGACATCCGGGGCTTCAGAGACTCGAGTTCTCCAACTTCGGATCTGCGCACTTTTCCGGCGGGGACAAATATCCTGTCCTGGTTCTGGGCTAGCAGGATGGTGAAGAAACGTTTGTAGAACTTTCACAGCGCTTGCTGGGCATCCTCGAAGCTCGGTGGTAGGGTTGAGGGGTTGGAGAGTGTCTTATTGATCAGGTACTCGCCGATGAAATTTAGGAAACTATGAGATGAGTTGTCGTTGTGCATGATGCCATAATCGACTACCTCTCCGGGCGGCACACTGATGAGCTTTCCCAGTTGCGCTGTGAAGTTCAAGACTGATGTGGTGTGGTTGAATATTCTAGGGTCATCATAGTTGAGCTCTCCGATGAGCTTGGATCTTTTCACCCGGCCTTGTCCATCTACTGTCACCCTGAATTGGCCTGTGGAGACTTGTTGGTTGCAAACTATTGTAGTGTTGGACTGCATAGTTGAAGAGATTGTTCTACACCTGTTACATTCATCTTTGCCTAGATTTGCCTCCCCACGGCCCCAGCCAGCGAGGATTAAGCTGCTGCAAGCTTGCATGGCCTTTTGGTCATTTCGATCAGCGGCTTTGAAGCTCCAGAACCACTCCGCCGCGAAAGGGTGGATTCCTGTTTCCAGCAGGTAGGTATTCATTATCATATTATGCCCGCAACGCACGTAGCCTCAACCTGATAGTGGCATCGTGACGTTGATTCCAACCTTCGTGTTTTTATCCATCTTGCTGCACTGTTGAAAAGTGTTACCGGTCAGTACCTGGCATCTTAGATTCCCGCCGTATCCTTGTGTGATCGAAGTCGTCAAGTCAGACTTATTCCCTGGACCCCAATCGAACGGGAGGAGGTAGAATTCATCCGTGACCCAGGCCGGCAAATTTGTGCCCTCAACGACATTGGTGTTGACCAGCAACCAATGTTCCCCAGAAGGTTTTGCAAAGGTCCCCGCGGTGGGACTGTACGATGTATTCACCCTCTGAATTTGTGTATTGATACTAGTGGTGAATGGGTAGGTTACCATTATGTCAGATTTGAGTGGTTGCAAACCCCGGTCGAAGATTCCACCCAACACGACTGCGAGGAAGTTCGCCGTGATGACCATCGTGGATGCTAGGAAGAGGAAGATATGGCCGTGGCGAAGCGCACGAGGAGCTATGAGCACAGGGGGGATGTTTGTGTACTTAAGGCCGAGAGAGGAACATGGTGACGCATTTCCTCTATAAAGCTCGGTATATGGATGATACAGTGCGAGGTAACGTCCAACCTGTGAAAAATGGATAGATGAAACGTGTGCACTGTATGGGTGGAAAGCGTATCGAAGATGGGACAAATATATCAAAGACAGACTTGTTATTTTGTGACCTACTCTACTGAAGATTGTCGCCGGAGGGGTCTCTTTAAATACATGAATGAATATCAAATCTTCCGGGAGTCTCTGAACATAATCGCACCATTTCTGTCTTTTCTCACGCCATTGCTTCACCCCTCTTTCCCCTCTTTACTTCCCCGCTTTCCTGTATCTCTTACCCCTCACTTTACCACTCTTTGCCCTCTTTTCGCATCTTTGATCGAACACCTGACTCCGGTGATTCCTCCGACACTCTTCTCGCATATTCCAACAGGTGGCAGTAGAGGTTGCATGTCCGCGGAGCGCCGGTGATTAACAACACAACCAAGGCCCAGAATGGCTCTAGCAGTGTAGCAACGGCTGTTGGAATGAAGGAGAAGATGATTTGGGTCACGAATTGTGTATCGGAAAGCATTGGAAGACCTAACGAGTATGTTAGCAACGCCAAGTAATCAGGCATGACTTGATGGGGTCCACCATTCCACCGCAAAGCGGACTTATACAACAAAATGAGCAGCGTCAATAAGGCGATGTTCACAAGTGTTGCAGCGATCCCCGTCCAGATACTCAGTTCAACCGGGCCAACCAATTTGTTATCGTGAAGGACAGAGCAAGAGGTGTGTTGATTTTGAACCAGTGGATCATCTCTACCCTCTACAACATCGAGCCGGTATCTACCATCACTGCCCCACCCAAGTTTATATTTCCTGGGTTCCACGCACAAGTCAGGGGCCGGGCACTCATCGGTGCCATTAAAATCTCTCAGAAGCCTCTCACTGTGGGCAACCAAGGCCATCTTCGTTCCTAAGGTATCTGGATCACTGACTAGATTATTCTGTCGTTTGTAGGAAATTATGAACACTCCACCGGGGCAGACAACAACCAGCCCCAGAAAGCCTGCTAGAATGTGAGCAATTAGAGAGACAACAATTCCTATACTTCTAACCTCCCTATTCCCCACAACCTCCCCTCCACCAAAATCAGGTGCAAGCAGTGTCTCTAAGGCGTTATTAAAAAGCAATTTGTGCATCCGGTCGAGCCCGTTCTTGAAGGTCAAGGGGTCTCTAAAGTCTTCGAATTTCTTCCCCGGCGACAATCCAATAACGTACGAGATCTGCCCAGCCCGGTCAGAGAGGCCCCAATCCACTTGGTGTCCGGAGCGTGGGATGTGAAATATTTCACATTTACTTCAGATAGTAAGTCAGATGCGCCAACAATCCCCTTAAACGCTAAGATGTTGATAACTTTGTCTTCCTGTGTGAAGTCCGTTCGATCGCCAACTGGGATAGCCTCTAGAATCGAGCCATCTGCCCCGTCTACTGTGACATGATGAGTTTGGTGGTGGTAAATTGTTTTGCAATTTAGAACGTGTAGGTCGATCCCATCGGTTCGGTTATGGCCATTGCGTGATTTGGCCCAGACAGCGAGGAAGTTATTGTCCTTGCACCCTGGTTCTGTCAGGTGGTGAAATTTAATGATTTTGTTGTTAGACCAGAGATACTTCATAATCCGGGGTCCTTCGAGGTCAAAGTTAGGGTCGATGTTGTATTTACATATGTCTGTGCTAAACCTGTATCTTTTTCCCTCGAGAAATTCTATCTCAGAAAGAGAACATGAGAACTCCGTTTGGTATACTCTTGTCATGGCAGTCCAGGATTCCCTAACCCGTGTTAAACGATCTTGACCTTCGCCGTAGTTGCTGGTTTGAACGGTATGGCGATGAGTTCCTTGGTCATAAACGAATGCACCTTCTCCCCCAGCCAGGTTACACCATAGCTAGTGTAGAGGAAAGAAGAGCTCATAGCTGTCTTCTGGTCATCGAATGGGATGAGTTTTTTGAACGGCTTGAATGATGTCTGTATATCTCGCCTCACATGCCGAGTAGTCAAGAGGGAAGTGTTCAATGGCGTAATGACCCAGAAAATCAGGCAAAGGGCCAATCCGGCGAAGAAGACATTCCAATACCTACAAATCGTTAGCTAGAATATCTCGGGAAGAGTGGATAGGACCAAAAACGCACCCTCTTCTAGCATTAACCGGTACAAAGGCAATGAAGTCAAAGGGATAGTGAAGGAATATTGAGTTGCCGGCGGTTGCTCCCTCTGGCTTCGATAGTTGAAAGTAAGGCTCCAATCGCTTCACATCTAAATCAATGGCAGCCTAGCCCATGCCCAATGCCACAACCACCATCTGAGGTAGATAGCGGTAACAAAATACCACACTCATTGGAAAATCATCGGCACTTTCTGCAAAGAATAACGCGTTCTCTTCATCACAGATTTTATTGATATATTCTATAAGTGAGATTAAAGCAACCATGCTAAGAAGGGAGGCCATGATCGTCGGTCTTCGTAATGTAAACGGCTTCCACGATTTGTTCTGACCATGGCCGTTTAGGCTTGAGGCGAGGTTGGCTTCGGGTTTGGGTGATACAAGAAATTTATTAGTAAAGTGTATTAATGGTCTTAGTTGATCCTTACTTTGAGATTCAGAAGTGTTGCCTGACTTATATGCATGGTTGACTCGGCCTAGCTGAATGAGATTCCTAGAAGACAACTCGCGGCTACCAGAACCGTAACTATATGCCATACTAAAGGACACCTAGGGCGGACTATAGCGACCACAACCGCCACTACAACCAAATCTTTAATCTTAAATATCGTAAAACTTAAAAAGTCCCTCAACCATCAGAGTTTTATAAGTAATAAACTTAATTGTAATTATCATCATTGGTATCATTGGGAATCAAGCGATCAAGTGGCAAGATAAGAAAATAAAAGTGCGAAATAAAGTAATTCTGTGAAAAGAGAAAGAAAACAAGCGACGAGAACAGGAAGCAAGCAGAGGACAGCAGGCAAAGAAATTGAAATGAAACAAGATGAATAAAGGAAATTTGAAACTAGTCCGAGAATGAAATTCAAGAATCCAATTGCGCTATATCATCCTCACCAAGAAGAGACAAAGTAGAAACTGAGGAGGTGTAATTGGTGATCGCAGGAGTCCAATTGTAACCCCCAGCAGGTGGATGGCAGCGAGGCAATTGATAGCCAAAGCTAAAAACTTCAACTTGAAGAAAGTTGCGGAGCTCAATATAGAAATAAGCATGTTTGGGAGTGCCATTTGGGGTCCTCTCCTCTAAGGTAAATGCTTCCGAAGAGATATCAAGAACTTGGAGTCTTTTTTGACACCAAGCCAGTGTTACCAAGGGTAAATATTCGTCGGGATCTAGGTTGAAACTAACTTAGCATAGCTATGGGTTTTACAGAAAAAATATCTAGAGAAGGGGAATGGAGACGGGGGTAGATGGTACAGTAAAGTTCAGAGCAAAGTAAGACAAGTTAGTAGATAAATGGTGTTTTACCCGAGGTAGCAACCTCTGATTGCAACATGCGCAATGTATTGATATCAGGAACTTGTCAATAGTCTCCAATACCATCTGGGGGTGTAAAATATAAGACACTAGGTTTTCCTGTCGGTAGATTTGGTCTTTTTTTTTTCTGCGTGCAAATGCGATGATGGTTCCAAATATTAACGAAATTGTAGACTTCATCTCGAATTAGGGGGAAGTATATATAAAGCAAAGCTATCTTGTCTGCTTCACACTCTGTATATAGTCCAAGACTTGCTAGCTGATCAAAGAATTCCTAAGTTGTGTTAAGGTGATCGTATTAGCATGAAAAGATTTAAATAGATTGGTCTCTCCTCAGAGGTTTCAAATACTAGAGTTAATTATTACATATTCACAAGGCAATTGCATAGAGGGAATAGTTAAGTTAAACCCAATTTGTTGCTCAAATGAACTCAAGAATGGCTAGAAGCCTTCATTGTCTCACCAAGGAGGGTAATTGATGGCTGCATATAGTCATGGGCACGATCATGCTCAATCATACAATTTTGGTATGATCGAGCATGATCGTGCCCATCACTAGCCAGATACAGCTAGTAACAAAGGCAAGTGTTCTTGACTAGCTAGCAGATAAGCAAAATGGAATTTTTCCTTACCTTTCATGCGAGTGTCTGACTACGGCTCATATGTCTCCACCAAGCTTTAATGCGTTGGTTAAGCGTCGATGTTCCATCCCACCAGATTTCTTTGAATTGGCCATTGGGATCGAGTGCTTGATGGAGGCGCCAATGTGCACTGGCCATCATCATCGTCTCTGTACCACGATCGGAGCGGATGGAATATAGCAAAATTCCAGTACTAGCGACAACCTCCAAGTATTGGGGTAGACAGGATATTCAAGTTCTAGTAGAGATACCAACATAAATCCAGGGAATGTATCTATTCTCGTATTAGTGAGGATTCCAAGGTGGAAGCTACTTTACTTTTAGGGTACACTTGACCCGCCACGATCACCTGTACTCTCTAATTTGACAAAAGTCAGATTAGAGCTAAAGTAAAACTAGACCAAGCGAGCCAACTGGAGTGGGTGAAGAAGGCGAATTTGTCACAGTTTAAAGATAGGGGGAGCACTGATTGGGCAGGTTCAAGAAAATCGTCACTAGCGTCAATCCGACTTTTGCCAGATTATACGGTATGGTAGCTACTATACGCGGAGGAGTGTATTAGCGACCTGGTTACTCTTTAAGGACAATACCGTGTTTACTCGTGTAAGGCAGATTCACGCTAAGAGGGACTAGAGCCTCGCTAACGACCCGAGATGGCAAAAATGAGTTAGCGAATACGAAGGTTTTATGTGACATAAACCAAGCATGAGGCTATGAGTGCGTGCTTTCTGGGAATCAACAAGAAATAATACAGAGACCTTAGATTATAGCGACTTACTGGAGAATTTGGAATTGTGGTTGATTTTTAATGTGGCAACCTGTGCCTGGCAGTTGGAATTGCCACACTTTACGGTTCGTGCTGGCGGGTGCGAATCTGACTTATACAAGAAAATACTATGATTGCGCTCTTAGGAAGTATGGTGGCAGGTCGAGTTCTCCGCGATGTAGGGCAGAAGTCTATTTTAATTATGGAAGCTAAGGTGTAGTATATCTAGTGTAGATATATGGATAACTGTGATTAGCGGCAGTAGTTTGTTGCCAAGAATGATTCGTACCCAATCACTGAAACTAGTCTCTAAGAACGATCTATTAAGCGATTTGAACAATTGGAACCCTCATAGCCTACCGTGAATATGCATCTATGCCGGCATAAATTTTCAAGCCATACATACTGAGTTTATGATGGCCATCGACAGACCACACAAAGTTTGGTCCTGGAACAAAGTATGCACCTTGAGGGTTCGTGATCAGATGTAAGGATCGATTGGCAACTCCAATCGGATCAAGCTCCTTTAAAATACTGAACATACGGTCTCTAACCACAGGTATACCAGATTGTTTTAGGTGTTGGTATGTATATTCCCTTCCATACAGAGTTGTCTGGCCCCCGGCTAAAAGTAGCTGAAGTTGGTAATGCATAGCTGCATTATGCTGTTCGAAATCAGTGTGCTCAAACTGGCGCCTTATTCCTAATGCTAATCGAAGACGGCTCCGCCTATCTTGTATTCACTTTTAGCTCACTTCATAAATCTTGAAACCTAACTAGAACGGATACAAGATCTTGCCTTGGGCTACATATATTCGTAAATTTATCATATATCCTTCCTTGATCAAAAAACCCATTATTTCCTTATCATTTAAAGTTATATCATAAAACAGAATCCAGAGCCGCTGGCGTAGCAGTGAATCATCTAATGTCCTGGGACCTTTTTGCCGGAAGTTCCATGCTTGAAGGCTCCGCTCGAGTGAACGCAAACTGGGTTGTACCAAATTTTCTCTCCCTGTATTCTCTATGTTCTATTAGCTTTAGTTTATTTTCATCAAGTACACTATACAGATACCACTATACAAAATAAGTTATTCCAAACTGGCAAGTTGGCCCAGTACTCGTCAATGAAAGTACCAATACCTCTACCAAACCTCAACTTCTTTTGCCACTCATTGCAACATCAAGGGCATAGCAAGAACCTGTACAACAGCCTAATCGTACACTTTCTCACCTCACCTCAATCCAAGAAATAAAGATCGCAGATCCTATTCAGATCTTTCAAACGTGCTCTGATATCCAAGACTTCCACCGCCTAACCCCAGCTCGTAAAATCATCCCAAATGTGACAAGCCATTGCAGATGCCAAGTCCTCAGCTCCCTGAGTCGATACAAATTTATGATTATGGAGGGGTGGAGACGAGGGTGATAGGGCTTATGCAGAAGCAGTTGAATACCTATTAAAAGAGTAGATATTCCGCTAGCACACCGCCCAAATACTAATTAGCAAATTCTGATTTTCTAAGCTCCTGACAGGTGGGGCTCAGATATCGGGCTAACGAGCATGTAGTCATTCACCACTGCGGTATTCCCACGTATTTCCCTTTGCCCGGGTTAGAACAGGTGATTTATCCACACTTGGTTACCAGTAGGTTTTGGTGTAGAGTTACCGTAGAGTGTTCCTGACCCCCCTATACTGCTAGGTCAATATTCAAGGTTGTTGTCAATCGGAAAATTACCAGCAAAGTCCGTCATGCTAGGAAATTAGTTAGTGAACCCTAGTGACTTATGTAGCACTAGTGGTTCCTGCCGGTAAGTGGATCCCACAGGTAGAACCACAGTTGTAGAACGGCACTGCAGGCCCTATATGGTGAAATATATTAGTCCATGATAGGGTGATAGCCAGCCGCACACGGTTGAATCTGGCTGGAGATATATTAGGTGCTATCACGTGAGGCTAGAATAATCAGTTCAGCCGGGTATGATTACTATTTCGGCTAGTACCAATGGGTGAAGTACTAAAACGGTACTTGGATACCAGGGTTTGTCAGTCAATACCAGGGGTGGCCAACGTCGGTTGATATGGAGAAGAGTGTACGCGCTAATGGTGGATATTGAAAACTCACAAAATTCCGGGAAAGATTTCCGCTAAACCATGGGTTGAACTATCTATTCTGGAGTTTCTATTCGATATTTGCCATTTGTGTTCATGCTGGGAGTAAACCAGGTATTCATGGAGGACTAATCCTGATACCCGCGTAAGCTACTATCATATATCCAGACCTGCCTATTTCAGATGTAACCCCCTCTAGTCCTCCCAGCATGACAGGCAAGAAGCAGTAGTCTATCTCATCTGAAATTAGAGAGTGGTAGATTGGATGCCTAGGATCACTCAATCGTAAGTTTCCCTATTCTGTCTCTTTTTGTTAATTGTAACACGGGTCATGTAGTGACGTTTGTGAAATGGGCCGGACTTGCATAGAGGTGCATAGAATGTGCAAATACCCCGAAGGTAGTTAGTCAGGAATCAACAGCAGCGTCAAAGGGAGAATCAATACCCGATCTATTTGACCAATGTCATAACACAACAGGACGAGAGTATTGAGCAAGATTATATCGGCTTGCATCAGCAAAAGATTACCCTGCGTCAGATACGGCGCCGTTGCATCCTGACGCATGTGACGTTGAATCTGCGTCCCCTGCGTCCTGTGCGTCCTGAGTTGCGTCCCCTGTGTCCTGTGCGTCCTGAGTTGCGTCCTCTGTGTCCCCTGCGTCCTGTGCGTCCTGAGTTTCCTGGCAACGCCCACTCAAATTCCATGCGTGCTGAGTTTCGGCGCAACGCCGGCTCACATCCCATGCCACGCGGGCCGCGCTGCGAGCTTCTTTCTGTCAGGAGGGGAGGTTGCCTCATAGCAGTGTCCTGAATACCTCCTGACGCCCGCCCGTTCAAGTTACTTCGATGTGCGAATGGTGCAGCCTATTATGGCGTCTTCATTGCGTCGACTGGTATCCGGAGTAGTAGCACTTTTTTTTTTAAATAATGTCTTCTGTGGGCGGGTCATATACTACGGATCATCCGCCCTTGTAGTTTATGGATCTGGTGATTCTGCTCTATAGCTTGTTTATCCATCGGTAGATTTTATACTACTATACTAGCACTAGGTTCCTCCCTCAATGAAATCACCGACGCAAAATAGCATCGCACATGCCTTCTGATATCCGGATCCCTTAATATACCTCATTAAATGTTGTCAAATTGATACGGCTATTGACAATCCAGAGCCGATCCCCCTCTGGGATAAGGTGCGCCAGGCCGAGAATTCTCCCTATGTCAACTACAGTAAACTCCCGAGCATCCTCCTTCATTTGGACGGTAACAAGGCTATGTACATCTGATATCCGCCCTGAGTTCACTGCGCTCACAAACTGAACGCCAGCGAGGCGGCGCACTCGATCCTCGCATCTGTAGTCTCTGATTTTGAAGAGTGCAACGAGCTTGGCTGGAAGACGGCCCCGGAGCGCACCATACATGTCTTCCGTTCCGGCCCGCACCCAAACCCAATCATTGCGACTCCCGTGGTTCCTAAAGTTGAGAGCCCCCGTGCATCGGGCACGGTGGATGTCGTATATTTCCGTTTCTTGGAACGCAAGAACTGGAATTTCTAGTTGTGTCAGTAGCTCCACTGGAAGTGATTCGAGTATCTCAGGGTCCTCCGGAAGACGGCGCTCTGGCGGCAGATTATGCCGGCTGTATCGGATCAATCCACGACATATAATTTGAATGGAAACCCCCAAAACCCGACTAAAATCGGCCATGTTGGAAACATCGTCCCGGCGTCCCTTCAGCATCCTCCTACGAATGCCAGGCGCTGTTGTGGTGCTAGTTGTGTCCAACTGTTCCACCACGTCGGGAGAGAGATCTGCACCGCAACGTCGCAGAGATTCCAGATTCAATAGTCTCATTCGGATGCCATGCTGTCGACTATAGCTCTGCACAATTTGCCGTGAGGCATCGTTTTTATTTGATTGCCGCCATCCAGCCTTGATTTGGGTCTTATGCGCTAGCTCGCCGAACTCGGTTGAATACATCCGAATATTGCCAAACTGGCGTATATGATCACCAAAGTGACTGAGCAAATGCATCTTGATGAAGTTGAAATGTGATTCACAAAGATCAAGTCCATACGTCGCTCGGTTTCTTCTTCCCTTTCTGCGTCGCGCATCCGGCGCCGTTTCGAGGATGCAATGCGCTCCCTTGTCTTAGGCCTATCATGTCGCAGCTCCCTTTGTTGCCCATCGATCTTCGCGCGTATGCATTTAGTTACTCGAAACTCTAAAAAGATATCCTTCATCTTGTGAAATGTGTCCAGATAGTCTTCCATATAGGTGATTGTTTCCGCTGTGTGGCTTCAGTATTGCGCCATCATATTGAAATCGACCAGCGCCCTGACACATCCGAGAGCACGCTTGAACGGTATGAGTTGGGCACACCCAGGCTGACGCAGTGCCACAGCCAGAACGCCAAGAACACACCACCCAAGGTTCCGCATCTCTTTCCCTTGCCACTGCGTAACCTCGCGGTAGGCTTTTTTGGGTACAAGGAATCCTGGGTAAGGCGGTAATGCCTTCCAAACTTGGTCAAATGCCTCAAGTCGTCCGTGCTTTTTCAGAAAGCCCTGGATCCAGTCCATCATGTGCTTGAATAACCCAAGATAAACTGTATGGAGCATGTCTGATTTGTGTAAATCTGACGGCGAAACCCGGTTGAGCCCGTAAAAAACATTTTGACCTAATCTAATACCAAGACTCTCAGGCGTGATGTTGGCGTGGTCGGTTTCTCCGATCCAATTTTCATAGTCGTAATGGTGATATATTGCGTAATCTCTAACAGGATAGACTTCCAGGTTGGTGCCTAATTCGACGGCAGGCACCTCGCATCTAGGACAGACGTTGGATTTTATTCGATGCAGCGCAACGTTTTCCAGGTGGTCCGCAATCCACCCGGCCAAGATTGGGAAGCAACTCGGAACCTTCCCATCCGCGCAGTCAATTGGTACGCCGTCATGCACTGGATCTTGTAGAGGCGCAAAGATGAGTTGACATACGTCCCGTAGGGTGTCAGCGTTAATTTGTCTCTGGTGTTGCTCTGCTTTGGAGGACTTTGATAGTTTTGGAGGAATGTGCAATAATGCAAGAAGCAGAACTGCCATGGGTGTGGGGCTGTTGCGCCGGCCGGACGGAAGATTTCCAAGCCTGATATAGACAGGCCATGCTTTCTTGTCGCCGGAGAAGTTTGTGAGATGCGTCTGATCAGACATCCCTATAATCGGAACAAGTGTCGCACCTGGCGGAAGTGTCTCCTGGTTTCAGTAAGCGCTTGTTTACTTAAAAAACGATTATGAGGCTGGACTGGAAGATCCCACCACCAGTCCGCTGTGTGCATTTCTGCGTATATCCGTTCTGCATTGGTGTCGTATTCCATGCGCGGCGCGTAGACGAAGTCATGTCTGTAGGCGATCTGGCGCAGGAGATACCTGACGCAATCTAGAACGTTGCGATAGAAGAGGGGCAATGTTCGCTTGCCATCATCAACCTGTCGTTCGTTCCATTGAAGATATGCACTGTGAGGATCCAATGCCTGGAGGAGGTTCTCAAGCGTATGCATGGAACTATATCCGGCCAATGAAGCATTACCGAGACCACTCGCGAAGTATTCATTGATTCGGGACTTAGGTGCTTTACCCTCCATGAACCAAGACGCTAGCTTGAAACCGTGCGCGCTACTAAATGGGGACCATTGGGGCTGACACAGATTGCTTTGTGCTTGCTTAAAACCCTTGACATCTCCTATAGATTCGCCGGCCCCTTCATAAAGCATCGGTATACTGGTTAATGGACTTGCAGTTTCGTTGAGTATCTCTGTATCAGACTCGTGACTCATGTCATCGAATGCGCCGTACCCATGTCCGGTGGGATGTTGATCTGATTCATAGTCGGAATTCAGGCAGAGATGCCCCTCGGGGGGCAATATGTTGCTTCCTTTGTTATCGTTAGTAGTCCGTGAGGATGCATATTTTATTGTAGACGCTAAGACGATATCCAGATTTGCGTGCGCATTTCGCAGGTGCTTCTCATATGCACCAGACCGGCTGTATTTCCGTCGCATGAATGGACATTTGTTAGGCATGGGGCGAGATTTCTCAGATTTTCTCAGCCTGGTGTAGTTGCGAGTCTAAGGCTATTGGGGTGATGTCAACAACGCGTGTGGATTGTACGTAGGGTCAAGCGGCCCGAATGATCTAAACTGGATCAAGTATCTTGAATTGCTTACCGTAAAGGTCAGGTGGCGCAGCCTTGGATTATTTGTTTCAGGATCTTGATAGTAGACCGGGTATATTTCCTGTTCGAAGGCAAGAGTATTTATTCCGTTTCATTTGTTCAAGTTCAATCAGATTGTGGGGGTGCCCTGTGTTAGAGCGTGAGATCCCGGTTCTCCAATAAATTGTTAAAAATATTTGAATCTTTCAACCGGCCTAAAAGATCATAGTGTTTTATATATAATGGGAACAGATCAACACAGGAGGACCTCATACCAAGAATCATCTGCCTTTCAGAACTTCTACAAGATCCACAAGACGCACATGTCTAGCCTCTCATATTGATCAAATCAATATACTCGAAAACATATTCGATATGGTACAGAATATCAACATCATTCAATACGCACTGATGCCACCCGGCGGGTCGCAGCTGGCACCAGCAGGTCAGACATATCAGCTTCCTGCTAATTCTCTCATTGGAGAAATCTCATTTCGACGCTCGGACAAAAGAAAAATCACGGAGCATAAGAGGTCAATGGGCATCGCGGTTGGTCTCCAATCTGACGCCATATATGGTGCATGGCGGGACGCTGTTAAGGAACAAATGTTAGCCAGGGGTTATTAGACGGATCTTCACCACTTCCCTGACGCAGAATTCCTGCAAATTGTGACCGGCTTCCGGCAATTGAGACGCGCGTGCGATGAACTCGCCACTGCATCTGCAGCCAACGACATACCTGGTATTCAGGAGGTGGACGAGGCAGTGGGCCAACTGGTTAAGGACTGAGGGAAGAAGTTGACTAATACAATCAACTTGAAAAATCAGCCGTTTCCGCAGGTGCCGGGAGTCCCTCCTGCGCAGGTGATCGTCCAGAACATATTACTCCCTGCGAATGCCCCCCCTGGGAGCCAGTGGGGTCTTGCAACAGCTGTACAGAATGCAGGCGCTGGTGCCCCAAATGCTCCAACAGCCAATGCACCCGGGCCAGCTCAATTCCAACCTGCCCAGGCTGCTGGTCCATACCAAATCCCGCCTCCCCCGCCGAATCCCCAAGGGCCAATACAACTTCCTTTGCCAGCGCCAGGAAATCCTGGTCCGTCAAGATGCGCTGGACAGAATATGCCTTCCCCGGCGATGGGCCCTCTCCAATTGGGGTTGCGCTGGTCTGCTAGCACACTCAAAATATCAGGTGCTGCATCGGCGAATAACCCACAACAAATGTTTCCTCAGGTCATGGTGAATAACCAGCCACTAAACAATCCTCATCACACAGCCGGTGGTGCAAACCAAATCCAGGCTTCCCCGCCGAATACCCAAGGGCCAAACCAACCTCTCTCGACAGCGTCTGGAAATGCTGGTGCATCAGGAAACCAAATCCAGCCTCTCCCGCCGAATCCCCAAGTGGCAAACCAACCTCCCACGACAGTGTCTGCAAATGCTGGTCCGTCAGGAAACCAAATGCAGGCTCCCCCGCCGAATCCCCAAGGGCCAAACCAACCTCCCTCGACAGCGTCTGGAAATGCTGGTGCATCAGAAAACCAAATCCAGCCTGTCCGGCCGAATCCCCAAGTGGCAAACCAACCTCCCACGACAGTGTCTGCAAATGCTGGTCCATCAGGAAATGAAATGCAGGCTCCCCCGCCGAATCCCCAAGGGCCAAACCAACCTCTCTCGACAGGGTCTGCAAATGCTGGACCGTCAGCAAACCAAATCCAGCCTCTTCCGGCAAATCCCCAAGGGGCACACCAACCTCCCTCGACAGCGTCTGCAAATGCTGGTCCGTCAGCAAACCAATTTCAACCTCTCCCGGCAAATCCCCAAGGGGCACACGAACCTCCCTCTATGGTGTCTGCCGGTCCTGGTCCGTCAGGAAGCGCAACGCAGAGTAATCCTCTCCGGGGGATTGTCTCTGCCATATTAAGATTGCGCTCATCGGGAGTCAGAATGCACAAAATGGGTGCTCCCCTCGTGAATAACCCTCCGCAAATCCAACCAGCTGCCCCCTTAACTATCCTTGGTACGCCTGCGCTGGCCAATTATGAGGCCCAGATAATTCGCCATGCGCTAGATCAGCCTAATGTAAGGCAAAACGCGCCAGATCTATGTGATGTAAGGCAAATAAGTAAGTGTTTTTCGAAATTACACCCATGATTTGTGTGGTGACTTACTAACAAATGAGATACACACTAGAGGGCTCTACTTGGTCGCCCATGGGCCCTGTGCATTGTTTGGCAACGACATCCGGTTGATAGCGACGCACCGCGACCCAATTATCGCATCCTTTATTGGCGCTATCCTCATATCAATGGTGTGGATTTTGCAGAGTTAAATGCATATGACATTGGGGGCTTGTATCGGCAATTTTAAGATGTGTACCCTCGGACAGCATTCGCTACATATTCGGCGCCACAGGCGAGGGCCGGCACGAGCTTTGTGAAGACCCTACACACGCATTACATTAATCAAATTATATTTTCATCCAGAGCGATGAGGAGGTACGTACCTGGCCCGTGTCGAATCAACATAATGAGGAACCGCTTGACGTGATCATTTATTGGCATCGCCTATCAACGCCAGCTAGACCAGCTACACCACCGGAGTCGAGACACAGATACCCCGTACCAAATGCTCTCTCTAATTGGGCAAACGCCTTAGCCTGACGTAATGGCAACCCGGCAGCTCAACTGAAGGGAAATGCTATTCCCATGAACAGTACTAATACCAGTGGATCACAAAGCCCACAAGATTCTCCCCTTTTTCTTCCGGGATGGTCCAGCTCATCATCAGATGTTTCAGACGACTTTGATTCGTACTCTAGTAGGGTTGTCAGTATGACATCTCCTGTTGACCAGGGCGGCAATTTCACAGGATGTCGGATTCCTCTCTCAATTAAACCGCAGGGAATGCTGAACACACATTGCATCATCAAACAGCTATGGAGTCCCACGCATGACGATAAGGCACGGAAGTGTCAGGCACAGTTAGACGTTGATAATTGGGATAAGCGCCGGTCCAAAATGCAGTGTCTTGTTGCTTCTCCTAAAGGATTTTTGAAAGAGGACCAGCTTCAGAAGGGCCAAATGGTTTTCGAAGATGATAGTAAGGACGAGCTTCAGGTTAAGAGACTATGTTTGCCCCCGAGAGTGTAATCCAAATTATGGCGCGTAGATTGAGGCTGCGTCTACAGAGACTCCGAGTGTATTAGCATTTGATATTGATAGTTTTAATAGAGTATCATAATTAGACTTAGAATAGATTCAATTTCTCATAACAGGTCAATCAAGTCCGAGATGTTCATCTTCGTCAGCCGCAAGTCATGATGCCCTGGGGTTGTGTTCGGTGTGTGATGCACAGCAGGGTTGGGTTGACGTCTTATTCCCAGCCTTAGCCCTTTGTGGACGCCAAGGGACGCCAAGATGCATCGCAGTACGCGACGTCTCGTGGTGTCAAACTCACATGAGGCTTAAAAAGGTGTTTGACGACACGCGATGGGGGACTAAGCCATCGATCTATTCTCTACGTTTGGTATATGCTCCCTTTGCAATTTGTTCTTCTATCGACGATCATTGTTAGTCACGCCCGTGATACTTTACCACGAAAGTGTCTTCTACACCCAACCCTACCCCAGGCACCTACAGTACACGCCGGACCCTAAGGGCGACAAACAAGGAAGAGCAAGAGCAGACCCAACGCTCTTGCTCTTGACGCCTATAAGAGGTCCTCTCATGCGCCGCATCCACATCTTCCTGTTACCTCCAGACACA
>Ga0307509_10000387_pt1:0-72500 | contig 74350 bp, 39 predicted proteins | sample 10_EM_MG_FD_202245 | JGI IMG/M metagenome (GOLD analysis project Ga0307509, IMG submission 202245) | Populus trichocarpa ectomycorrhiza microbial communities from riparian zone in the Pacific Northwest, United States - 10_EM | ecosystem: Host-associated > Plants > Roots > Unclassified...
CGCTTCGTGGGCTTCTTCTTTTTCTGAGTCTGCTCGAAAGGTAACTCGAGAGTAGAAAGAACTAGAATAGAGTATGACAGAACAGAACCAGTAGCTTTGAGCTTTCACGTGTTTCAGCTCTTGTTCACAATCCAGCTGCTATTGAATCAGCGTAAGGAGATGCCGATGAGGGTACAATAGAGAAAAGAATGAGCTTTTGTTCAGAGCTTGAATCAGAATATCCTTCAGTAACTCCAGGATTCCCCTGGTAGGGCATACAGGACATACCAGGTGAGAAGTTCGGGCGGAAAGATAGATCGAGTTTACTTTACCCTCTTGATTGACTTTCACTTTAGGACTGAAAGATAGCAAAGGAAATGGCAGCAGTGCTTTATATAACTGCTTTTAGGTCTTCGTTGATCACTTCTGCTTAATTCTCTTTCGAAACCTAGAAAGCGAGAAAGAGAATAGTGAACGACTCCGATGCTATTTCTATTTAAGAAGATGGAGGAATAAGCGATGCTGCTAAGATCCGCAGTCGATTTAGCTCTTGAGGGAAGGGAAAGGCGTAATTTGATGGGCTTTTAGGACTGGCCCGGAGAGAAAGTAGATACTAAAAGTAAAAGCAAAGGGCCCTTACCCTTAGATTTGTCGACTTCATCCGCCCTGCTCTTAGCTCGGGGACTTGCTTAATGGAATGAGGCCTCCCTTGTTCTTTCTTTCGCTATCCTTAGGTTAAGAATACGAATGAATCCCATTTCCTTGAAAGTATCCGACTTTCTTTGTTTTTAGTAAGGACATTCTCTTTCTTTCCGATTCTGTTAGTGATTAGTGATCCCGAGAATCGAGCCTGATGCCTAGCCGGGATTATTTCGTTGGATTGATCAGCGTTGTAGTCCACGGACTTTTACTCCGGGGAAGCTCATTCAGTTATGGAATGCGTTAAGGGCTCTTAAGGAGGAGAGATAGGGGCCCACCATCCATAGCTGGGAAAGAAAGTCTAATTGAGTTACCAGCTTGGCCTACGCTACGATCGTTAGAACTCCCTCCAATCGGTTCAAAGCCGCAGATCAAGGTTGTTGTGCTTTCTCTTTTTCTAGACGACTAAGTAGTTGACGAGGTCTCAAGGGCAAAAGACCCTCCCCTTTCAGTCGAGTACTAACAAAGCTTGATAGCGTCGTACCTTGCTTTAGCTCGGTATGGTTCACCAGCTGCCTGTTATTTTTCTCTTTCAACCTTGGCTTGGTATCGCTAGTAGTAGTCTCCTTACCTTCTCCTCGGCAGGAGGAGTCTTTCAACGCAACTAATGTATACTGACAGGCCAGATTCCCTAAAGTTACAAGTGGGTAGCCGCCAGTCTACCTACCATTTATACATAATATCTGCCCGGTCCTTTCCTTAGCAAGGGATCCGGAATCGAACCCGTGGTACGAGAGTCAAGTAATGTAATGGAAGTTGGCCGTTAAACTTCACCCGTCACTCCCTAACCGAATATAAGAGCCCCGTCTTTTTGGCTGCAGTGCAAGCTATAAAAACCAGGCATAAGAAAAGTAAGGCTCTAAGTTAAGTTGATCTCTTACTCAACAAAGAATACAACTTGATCAGTTCCGCCACTCGGAAGCCTGGTATCTTTTAAGGACCCACTGAATCGGCGGTGTGAGAGCTTTCCTAATGTCCCCTTTCTTTAGTCTATGCATAGTCAGTATTATAGTTGGGATAAGTCAAGCCCCAGCCAACTACAGTGACCTATAACGCTAGTTTTCCACCGGTTCACCCCGGTTTCAGTCTGGTAATTACTCCAATCAAGTAAGTTATAAAAGGATAGAGAAATCCGCGTCAAATCAGCTGGGGCGCTTTTGATATTTTCAAGTTCTAGGGCAAGTCATAGGATTGACAGACGTCAAAGTGAAGATATTTCCAGTTGCTCCATAAGGCCTTTTTTAAGACATTGTCTAATCTCTGCCCTAATCTAATTCTTGACTAGGGAAATTTTTATATGGAAGAGTCTTTCAAAAAACATTATTGAGTCTTTATAAAACCAACTAACTATATATTAGTTTAGTGGAAGGAACATGAGTTGGCATCCTGCTCGCAATAGTTTGAATTACAGGTGTAGAGAAAGAAAGGACATCTCCATGCTTCATAGCTGCACAAAAAAGGGGATGTGGAATCTTCGATTTAGTATCCTGCTTTATTTATTAAGCGAGTGTGAAGGTTGTAAGGCATAATCCCGTCTCTTTTGGGGGTAAGGTAGGATATATTAAGTTCTTGCAATCCAGTTCAATAAAATGCTTTTGATCAAACCGGTTATAGTTATATCTTTCTAGTCTCTTTTCTCTTAGTGCTGTGTATAAAGAGAAGGCCCCTAGCCTAGTCTGAATGAATGTACCAGTGGATAATATTTCATTGAAGGCGCGTAGCACCTCCCCTTCCCAGAACTGATACTCATCATACGAAAACAGGTCCTATAGATGCCTTATGTTAACAAAGTGAGAGCCGAGTCTTTCCTTTGATGGAAGCACTAGACTCACTATACAGGAGAAGACCTAAAGGTTGTAAATCCTTATTCAGCCAAATTCAATTTCCAAGGTCGAGCAAGTAGAATAAAGTAGGAGTTTCTCACGAGACAACCTCAATCTTGAGTAAATTGGTTAGTGAATTTATACTTTGCGGGTGATTCCACAAATTTTAGGAAGGCAGTTTAATTGCTTCAATGGATGGAATTGCTATAAGACATATACCAGTGATGATAAGTGAGGCTTTAGAGCACCTCAATGTAAAAAGTTACGGTATTTACGTAGACTGCACTCTTGGAACTGGCGGACATTCAAGTTCTATATTATAAATCGCTGACGGTCTAACGAAACATGTGTTGGAGCTTACCTTGTGGCTAAGCGGGTGTCGAACTCATACCTTCCACTCTAGGAAGTACGAGAATAAGGACGAAAATGTAAATAGGTAACAAACAGTCTTTTTGATCAGAGATATCAGCAGTTCCGCTGGACCCTCATTGCCCCCAAGACCTTATAAAAGCGTAGGAGAGCTTAAAAGAAGTGCCTTACCTTAGGCTGGGTCGAGAAAGGATAATGGCATTGGGATCGTGTTTTTGTCACCAGAAGGATCCCGAAGGCATCTAAGCTGGGGTTTCCTACGACCAATAACATAACTGAGGCTGCACTCTGCCTCGATGTCCGTGAAGGTCCGGGAATCTTTTTTGCTTGTCTTCGTCAAACTTGCCAGAACCCCTAAGACAGAATCTAAATTTGACGACTGGTGCGAAATTCCAGTTAGAATGCTGACGCTAGATATACAGCTAAGAAAAGAAAGAGCTTTGTCCGTTTCCATAAATAAATGAAGAGTCTTTTTCTTTAATTCGATTCATAAGGAAGGCTGAAAAGCCGCAAAAGTAGTTTCAGGGCTTATTCCCATTGATTTCCATCTCACGTTTTGAACCTTCCTCTCGATATTGAAAGCTTAATTGCTGCTCCTTACTGCGAGATAAAGCCCTCGTTCATTCCCAATCCTTAGATTTACCACAGCCTAATGCCTTACCGCCCTTAACGGCCTTGCTTGGAGAGCGCAAATCCTTACGCGGTAAACCAATAGCAGCGGATTCAGTCCTTTCCTTCTTTCTTACTTTCATGGGTAGGTTTGGCCTCTTTCCTTCCTTTGAAAGAGATCCCAGGTGCAGTGCCTATTCACTCTGAATCGGATCTTGATGAAAGCAAGCGCCACGCCCCTTGATATCGATTAGTACTGGGAAGAGAGTCTTACTAGTCCGTATAGTCCCGCGCAGTGACTCTCGCACAAGCTAAGAAAGGAAATAAGTTCTTCCGGGCGCCGTGTATTTTATTTTCTCTCCCAAGAGACTAGATCTTAACTTAACAATCTCTCTTTCAGCCTCATAAGTAAGAGCTTACTGTGAATCTGTCTTATAGCTTTCAAAGCGTGGACAAGAAGGAAAGCAAAGCTAACCTATTGATAGTGGCACTCCCACAGGCTGGCGGGGAACTCCCATATGGATGGCTGAGAAGAATTCATATATATATAGGCTATAGGCTTGAAAAGAGTGCTAGCTTTCGAATCTTGTCTTGCTTGAGTGCTAATCCTAGAACCCGCTTGAAAACGGGCTTTTCCCTAAGGTACTGCTAAAGGCTTTCCTTGAAAGGAACGGAGTTACTCGAACAATAGATAGAGGGACTTAGGCCTTCCAGCCACTCTTAAGCCAGCAGGTTATAGGTCAAAAGACTGACGGGCAAGCTAGCAAGGAAAGTCTCTTTACCTCTTAGGCAATCCAGCCCATCCACTAGCAGAAAAAAGGCAAGCAAGTTATCAAATGAAATGGATAAGGGGAATAGGGGTAACATTCCTAAGGTCTATTACGTGGATATGGTGTCTATCAGTACTAGGCATCTATTCTTTCCAGTACTAAAGGTTTGAGTGCCAATTTGAGTTGCTTTCGTTCTCTCACCTTCTTGCTAGAAGTGCTAGTGGGATTGCAGATAGATAGTAGGCGGAGTGTCCTAAGGTAAGGGCCTCCGAGCTTCCTGTCTTAGTGATATTTGTTAGCTAGCAGCACTAGTTCTTAGTGTTAGTGGCTAGCTACTAGAAGAGAAACATCCTAAGTAAGATAGGAAGATCGACATTCCCTAGTCTAATATTGAATAGCGGGCCGGTTATCAAGCCCTATTAGCTATCAGTCTTAGCTTCACTTGCTAGAAGGAGTTCATTAAGAAGTTCAATTTCTAGCCTTACTAAGCAGATAGTAATAGAAGGCTATTGAGTCCCATGAAGAAAGAAAAAAAGATGTACGCCTTCCGATCGAGTGAAAGCAAGGGCAAATTCAATGCCTGAGTCCTCTTTTCTTCCCTTAGTCTTCATCTCACCCGAGTTCAACTGACTTGGAATGCTAACCTAACCGGATTGGAATACTGGACAGCTTATTCGAAAGCTAAGGGACAGCAGGCTTACTGAAGTCTTGAATTCCCTGGTTAGCTGACTGCGGGAATTCACAAATGACCTTGCTTGGATGACTGTACCTTTTAGAGCTTCGCCAAATCTCTCTCCTTCTTTATCAAAATTCTCTCTTATTGAAGCCTTGAAGCTTGATCCGCCTGACCCACTTTCCACTGTGAACCTGCAGCAGGCCGACACAAGACACAACCGCAGCAGTTCGACGGAGAGCATGGTTCCTCCTCCTCACGAAATGGATTTTCAGTTCTTTGCCTCGGGTCAGCGGATGGTCAGTGGACAGGTAATTACATTAACTAACAAAGCGGAATGGATAGGGATAGCTCGCTTACTACCTTCTGGTCTCATCCAGCGTCTACAAGCGGAGAATTAGTTATAGCGTAGGGGTGGAAAAGAGGAAGAGTGCCCGCTAGAATCTTCTTTCACATCTATCTTTCTGCGTCAAAGCTTTATGTTTGAGTACTTGCCTTCCTCTTAACTTCTTAAACTACCCGTCCGATCGCTTTCAGGAAAGGAGCATTGCCAAATATGTGGATTTGCCGAGGTGCCCAACATTCCTGACTGATGGATGTCTAGGCGTTCCCAAAGATGTACTTTCGGTGTCAAGAAAAGATCCTGCTAAACCAGAATCAGGGGATCCGCTCAATGGAAATTTCTATTTGAGGTACCGTGCCCGATTCTAATAAATAGAAGACCCGAAGGCTCTTGCCTTGTGACCTACGAGCCAAGAATGAAGAAAGAGGGTCTATGTTAATAGAGCTAGAGGAGGTATCTAGGAGAAGCGCCATTCCCATACCATTAACAAAGAGTTGATTCGAAGCTAGGCTCAGGAAAAGGTTTTTATTTTGATTACGGTCCATAAAATGATTATCAGTCACTTTCTTTTTTAGTGTAGAAAGATTCCCTTCTCCCATTTGGGTAACCTTAATGAATTACGTGAGTTTGCCTATAAAAAGTATCCGCTTCCTCGACAAGACTTCAAATGTGCGGATTTGCTGATCTATGAGTGACTAAGGTGGTCACCTGGGGAGTTGAGATGAAAAAAATGCATTCCTTTTGTTTCGGTCCCTATAATGGTAATGGTCGGCTTGTGGTCGACTGCCTTCTTCTTCTCATTCTGACTTGACTCGGCCTCAGTCTGTTATGAAAAGAGATTCCTGGAAAGTCGTTTAGGCCCTTACCAGGCCAAGAGCCATAGTAGACGTGAGCACCTGCCAATGGCTGAAGCCCTTCCAACGGTCTATCTGACTTCTGAAAATCTTCCATTTCACACCGATTATGAAATCATCATTCGGATTTAGTAATGTGATCTTCAACCGGGTCAATCAATTAGGGCGGCTAGATCGACCCACTCTAACTCCAGCTAAACTTAATTAAATAAAGTAAAATATAGTCAAGCCCCCTGTACCCATATAAGTGAGTGGGCAAAAACCATTGGAAAATGCCAGCTTCGGGAGGATAGCGAAGCCTGCCTTAGGCTAGCGACGTCTTTCCCAGTAAGAAAAAGCACGGGCTCCCTGACCCACTGAATACAACAAAAGAAAGGGGAAGGACGTAACATAGAAGAAGTAGGCTAATCCAGATAAGCATCCTTTTGCCTTTAGTGCTTGGTCCCTCAGTAGGTCCTTCTTTGGCATGAGCTGTAGCGTAGGCACAAGAAGTAGGAGGATCCGGAAGCGTAGGAGCGGAAAGCCAGGATGCAGAGAATCTAGCTAGGAGGAAGAGGAGGCATGCCATAGTTTAAGAAGGGGACAGAGATCCTAACTAGGGCTATTCTTCGTGGACTAGTCTTTTGCTTTTCTCCTTCCATTCCAGGTCAAAACCTTCGGTAGGTTGGGTTTCGATGAGCAGATCTATCTTTCGAACTTCATTTTCTTTCCGTCTGCCGGTGTCGTGGAGCCAGTCTATGATGTTCCAAGTGGATAAATCCAGTGTCTTTGATTCGGCTAAGGGGCCAGTGCCTTGAGTGATTTCAGCCCGTTGAAGGAGATCGAGGAGTGTTCGGGTGTCGAACCATGGGTCATTGGTCGAAGTCAGGGGAAATGATTTTCAGGTCGGGGCATTGCTTTCTCATTTTCTCTTGCATCGTGTAATGGCCCCTTGAAGGCGGAATTGCTTCTTTATCTTTCTTCGTTGAGGGTCGTCCTGACCTTGTTCAATCACTTGAGGTCATGCTGGTCTAACTGGCCCCTAACCTAAAGGCACCCCCTTTTTTCTTTATGTGAATGCTCTCCGTCCGTTTTCGAAGTGGTCGAAGGTTTCATTTTTCCGCAGCAAGCCTTTCTTTTTCTGTCTTTGTGTTTGAGGGAGGGAATGTGTCTCGAGGTCTATCGCCACCCCCCGTACCTTTAGTGGGACATTGCCTTTTTTTAGAATGAGAGTAAGGGCATCCATCAGATGGAGTGCCTGCGAATTCAGTGACTGAACTTCTAACCAGAAATATCATAATAAAAGAAAGGTCCACAGAAGGCTACGAGGTAGTAGGAATGGGTTGACCAGGTTCTACCACTGCAAAGGACGGAGCTGGAGCACGATGGACAGATGCAGAGCTATTTTGAACTTTGGCATCAATAGCACCTCAAAAAGTCTCAGACTAAGGCATAGGTATCATATCCTAGCTACATCTCACTCGAAGGCAGGAAGCAATTGACACCTGACTTTCAATCAAACTCTTCCGTTGGTACGCATGAACCGGCTTTTTTGCTTCCTCTATTTCTCCGTTCTCGGCCGTGACCTATAAAGCAAGAGAGAATCTTTCTGGATCTTTCTTCCCGACCGGCAAAATGGAAAGAACTATGAACGTGGAATCACTAGAAACGGATTAGTGACGAGCAATTAAAGGATAATGCGTTCATTTCCTTTTGCACCTTCGCTTCGGGTTCGGGCGTCACAAAGCAAAATCCGCTATAGAAAAAAATGGGTTGAGTGCTAGACCGGTCCGAGAACTGATGCGAACTACCTAATGGATCGAACGTCGAACTCCGGGTGACTGGATCGCCCCGGCGGGGCCGAGGACAGAGGGCCCTGAGAAGCGCAGCACTCCAATAATGGATCCTTTTGTAGGCTCTGGCTTCAGCCAGCTCACTTTCTCCCTCACTTACCTCCAGAGGCTCAGACGCTTCGTCAGTGGGTTTGCCTTCGTCTTTCCTTTTTTTTATTCTTAATCAAAGCAGAGGCAGTTTCTGCAGCTGTGCGCTTCGAGGTAGCTCGGGTTCTCCTAACTGAAGACATTGCGGACTTAGGGGTAGGGGGTTTAGCACTTTTGTCTACAAAATAGAAAAACAACTCATTTTTTGGCCGCGGGAGTTAAACAACGAAAGACCGAAAAGGAGATACCTTTCTTGGGTTTCTTTTCTTGGGAGGATAAAGTTGACTCGACGAGGGCTCTGGGACGGATTCCTTGGTCTTGCTCTTTCCTTTCTGGGATTTTTCGGTCGGGATTCTCCTTTTTACATCTCCAGGTGAGATGGCTTCGATTGGCTTGAAAGCAAGGTTTTTATTCCTCCGACCACCATGTTCTAAATTCCGTGGTCATTCCTGGCGTATTGGACAGGTTGTTTAAGTCGAAGCCGCTTTTTAGAAGTAAGAGTTTCCGTTGAAGAAAGAAGGGGGAAGGATGAAAATCCAACGCTTAGCCAACCATCTATCTTAAATAGTCTAGAATCAATCTATTTATGTCTAATCTTGCTTTCTATCTAACTGGATAGATCTTCTTCCTATTTCTAGGAGCTTCTAGGTCAGGGAAAAATGACAAGTTTCGTATGAAAGGGAGAGGTGCTGCTGCTTACGTCCTTTCCCCGGAGCAGCAACTGAAAGAGAAAAGACCGGGTATGCCTGAAAACCTGAAACGGATTCGTGAACAACAGATAACAGATATACCCCGGATACCATTTGAACCAGAGCTGAACCATTGAAATTACCCGAGAGTCACTCCAGAAGACCTCGAGTCACTGGCTGCCTTTAGAGCAGACTAAGAATCAGGTACGGAAGGAAGTGAAGGTGAAGCAGGCTTGCGGGCTAGGCTTTCTCAGGCTTGACAATATGACAGGGCCTTTGAGCCTGGGCTTTCTTCTTTAAAGCCTCACGCCGGGTATGAACTCGATTGTTGGTCGGATCTTGCTGGGTATTCCCACTTTGCTTGGATGGCGCCTTTCGCCTTTGATTAGGACTTTTCCGCATTTCATCTCAAAGAGGATCTAAGCTAACTAAGCTAAACAGTGCTTTTCTCTTTAATTTAAGAGCTGGTGCAAGAAGGCCTCCGGACAAAGGCATGAATACTAAGAGAGGAAGAAAAGAAACCTCCCAAAATTCGTGTTGTACTGTATTAGTGGAGGCGGTAGAAGCCTTAATATAACGCGATATAAAGAGAAAAAGATGGTTTAAACTATATTGTCCCAGTTGGAGTTCTGACTATAGCTGCAACCTATCTCATATTGGGGAGAAGTGTACCCTACTGTATCGAAAAGAATGCATTGGATTCATTCTATTCTCCCATGTCTTTCTTGGTTGGAAAAAACCAACCGGCGATTTCCGACAAGTCTCTCTTCAGTTTGAGAGGGGAGCAGTCAAAAATGAACTATATGGACAGACGTGAGAATCAAATTGCACTCTTCAATTCTCTATCGGCATTAGCCAATTCCGTATGGAGGGGCAAAACCCCGAAGATCCTATGTCAGAATGCTTTGAGTTCCGCTCAAAGCTGCCTCTATGCGCGTATGTCGGAACTTCTTCCATTTAGACAAAATCCACTTCCAAATGATTGGACGCTACCGGCCTTTTGCCGGGAAGTGATTGGAGATACCGACAACTTACCTATTGTTTTAGATGCCCTAAGGTAAGGGATCTTTATTTCCATGGGCCAACGGGTGAATGCTACATACAGGCCATGGCTGTCTACGTCAATCTTTTGGGAGGGATGTAGTAAGTTGTAGGACTTTCATTTCTTCTTTTGTTTGTGCATCTTTCCCATGCTTTGGTAATAGTTCTCTATAGAGAACTATAGTTGTTCACTCCTCGTACAGGAAGGAGTCTCTTTCTGGAAGAATTTCTTTTTTCTCAAATGCCTCAACTGGAGAAGAAGTCGTTTATGATTGAATCTCAGAGGCATTCTTATCATTTGGTAGATCCAAGTCCACAGACTCTCCTTTTCTTTAAGCAATGTGGCGACTCTGGTGATTTGTAGAGAATCACCAGAAGCAGTCATGTTGTCTTTATTAATCCTAGGTCTTGCATTTCTCCCTTTTCTTCCTTATGATATCGCTTTTCTAGCCCTGCTAGTCGGGCGATACTTTTTTCATCCAAAAATGCAAGACTTGGCACTTTCCCTTCTAATTCAGATAATCTTACTCGATATCTTCTTCTTTTTATCAAAAAAGAAAAGCATCTTCTTTTTATTGCTTTTCAGTCTCCTTCTTTTATTACTCCATGGGTCTTATGATCCGATGGATACTGGTGTTACATTAAAACGACTACTGCCCATGGCAGGGGGATGCGCCGCGCCTTCTATTTTTGGTTTTGCGCCACCACGCCGAAGGCGCAAATCCTCTCCTATTTCAGATTATTATGAACGTTCTTCTTATCCTTTGTATTCTGAAGGACGTTCAGAACACTTTCTGTTTCTGTGTGTTTCATTTTAGCACACTAGTCTTCTTATTATTACTCAGTAAAATCCGGGGGCAACCCCTATCGCAAGTCCTTAATGAAACAAAGGAACAAATGTTGGCGCTTTTCCTTTTATTCTTGAGCCTTTCCCCGGTTGGTTAACCCATTGGATTTCTGGTATGATATATCAATTCTCATGGACTCCGCATAATTTTTCAATTAAGAACCGAATCGGCCTCGGATTTCTTTAACTATAATCTAAAAAAGGAAAGGATTGTTCTTTCATTCCTTTTCCTCTCCCTTTTTCTTCTTTTTTCTATTCAAATAAAAAAGAAAAAAAGAATCTCCAGGTATCCCTATATCAAGTAGTACGAGATCTTTGATTTGCAACATCAGTCTCTCTCCGGAGAGCCCTCTGCTGACCGAACCTACTGTTATGAAGGCAAGCAACCACAATGGAGTAGGGCTTCTAAGTGCGTAGTCTGTTTCCAAGCTCTGATAAGCGAGTCAAGCTTTCTCATCTCAGGAACAAGTCGACTAAGGCGATGGGGCATATCCGATCTTCCAATCGTTGATCTAGTTGAAAATGAGCAAATGAAATTTCTCTGTAAATAAGGAAAGAAAGGCTAGTCCTACTGACACTGAACCTGGCTGGCCCCCCCCTCCAATCCCTCGGCTGAACCTTCTGAGGCCGTGACGACTTTCCGCGGGTCTCTCGTCGAAATGAGAAGCTAGCGAAACAGCGGTTGGTGTGCAGTCAACTACGTCGAACCTCACTCTGTCCCCTTAATTAGGAATTCTAAAGATTTCTCTTTGATTTTTATAGGTGAATCAGGTTTTCTGTGTAATCTGAGGAGATTCGTTTCCCCTTTCTTATAATTACGTATAATAATTATATAGGGAGGGATCGAACTCGCTTTGCGCCACCCTATCCCGGTGCCAAAAAGGAGTCCCTAGCAGTACCGACTGTTGTGTCTTCGGCATCGAAAGCAGCAGCAGTCACCTCAAATGGGTTGGGTTCGCTCGAAGTCGTCGCGAGCCCTACGTTTGAAGCTTCAACACAGTCACTCCTTAGTATTAGTAGCTCGTTGCTACAACTTCTCTTTGGCTCGCCCCTATCTCTTCTCTAAAGGGGCTTACTCACTTCACTCGCTCTTGTTCAGTAGCGGTTTATTCATTCTTTAGATAGCAGCGCGAGAGCTCTGAACTTTCATTCAGGTCTTTAGTTCCAGTCGAATCGCGAGCAAAGCTCGACACTGCTAGCGAAGCTCTACGACAGAGCATTTCCATTATTTCAATTATAGAACCAACTGCTCTCTCTTTCCGGCTTAGCCTACCTTATCTTCTATCCCCCTGGTGTACGAAAGCAGCGAAGGAAGAGGAGCACAACCGTCACTTGCGAAGCGAACAAAGAAAAAAAACGCTCAAACAAAGCAAAGGGGCGCTCGTACACTCTCCGTTCTGTGGTGCCCCTAGCGCAGCGCTCAAACAAGCCCTCTGATCCTGAGGTGAGGGTGCGATGCCTATCGAAATCACAAAAGGTGCAAAACCGGATCCGCGTCAAATGAAAAGTGTCTTGGCATTGGCCGATTCCGTTGCCGAAAACTGCTTGTTATGACCCGGGGTCGGACGTTGTTTTTTATGGGAAGACATCGCGTTACTAGTCGATTTAAGATAACGAAAGGCTTTTCTTTTCCAGCTGCCAATAGAAATAGAAATCGGAATCAGAATAGTAAAGCAAGCAATAGGAACTGGTACATAAGCACAAGCAATCGGATCTCCTCGGGTCAAGTCAGCACACCCGCTGTAAGTAAAGCCATCTGGAATAGGAAAGCAAGTAGGAAGAATATGAATAGGAGTCAGTCTTGACTAAGCTCATTCCGACTCTCACCCGTCTCCAAGAATGCTACGACGCTATGCATCCGCGCACTGGAGTTTTCTACGATGGATTGAATCCTTCCTTCCAATTCGAATTGTTTTTCTACTCGTTCCTTGTCCCTTTTTTACTTTTAGGCACCATTCAGTATTTCAGTGATACTGAGTGAGTGAGGGTGGGGAGATTGCTCTCCCGCACACGCTGAGCGCCTCCGAATGGAGTGTTGTTTAGCTGTGTCTAGACGCGACATAATCAGCAGTGATCTATGATTATGTTTACGTCGTCTTAGTTCCTTTTGGTTAGGTTAACCCTTAACCTCAGTGACTAAGATTCCAAAGTTAGCATCTTGGACGCCCCCCCCCTGTGTAGTGTTATAGCTACGCAATAGGGCGAGTCAAATGTTACATGAGTATTCATAATGACTCCTTAAGTAGCCTGGTGCAAAAGCCCAACGACTAGTAAGTGTAGTTAATTATGTCTAAAACTTTCTTTAAATGGTTGGATATTATTGAAAGGCTAAGTGTGCTTATGAACATAGGATTTCACCGGTTCCAGAGAACCAGATAGGAAGAAAAGACCCAGAGGATTCTTTTGAAGCAGCATGACTAGACTCACGGATTTGTCTTGAAAACTTTTTATCATAGGTAGTTGGAGTACCAAACCGGTCTAATCTCTTTCTACGGCAAGCGCCATCGCCTTTTTCACTCTGGATTTGACCTCAGTAGCATTCCATTCCCAACTACATGCTTTGATTCTTCATTTTTGTGAACCTTTTTCCTATCTCTGAAGTGTATCCGCTGCTCCCCGCCGGTATAGGTCTAAGGGCGTTTTGTCCCCTATCTCTCAATAGCACGGAACAAGATATATATATGTTGTGGCGCTTTCGCCGCCTATTCTATGATAAATATATAGTATAGTAAGGCGGAGAACTGTTGTTCGTTGGAGCGCCGGAGTGCGGAGGTTGTTCCCATCATTGAAGTCAGAGTGTGGGACTGAGTCTTCTGAATGATAAAGACCAAAAAGTACTTAGTTTTGTTGGAAAAATCAACGCAAATCTGATCTTTCTTTTCTCTCGGGCTAGAACTTTCTTCAATTATCTCCTTTAGAAAGCTGCGAAAGGCCCGGCCCTGAACATCCCTTTTTCTCGAATGAAAGACCCTCGCCCCGCTTCCTATCGATATGGCGGATGCGAGGCGAAATCAAAGTCATCAAATACTCTTGACTAGCTAGCAGGTTGGCTAAAGCGAACTGACCACAGCTCAATGAGGTACCAAGACCACCCACAAACCATTGAATCAGCATCATAAAGAAAATCCTCCTTTTCAGAATAAAGGGGCTGGTAAAAGGACAGCATCAAGCTAGACAGTATGACCGATCTCCGAGAGAAAGGCTTCGAGGTTCTCTTTCCTTGGTTTGACTAAACCGGCACTCGAACACTGGGTAAGAAGAGAGGGGCTTTTTTCTCTGATAGGGCCAACATCTTCTCTGACATTCATTTTCCCTTTATGGGTGAACCGTTCCTACAGCCCTTATATGATTCCAGCTACTCACCCTTGGACCCGCGGACTTGGAACTATTTAAACATGACCTTTTCAAGGGCTCGAAAAAAAGGGCATCAAACTCGTTGACTTCCGTGGAGGGACCTTACTACATAAGGGCTAGAGACGCCTCAGACTCAGGAGATTCTATGAACTCCCTTCACTCTATTTTATCCTGGGTCGTCAACCGAAGCCGGAGGCTCCTTCCAGTCTCAAGCTGTGGTATAGTCTCCTTTCCTCCTTCGTGCCCGACCCGGTCAGTAGGCGTCAGTGTCTAATCCCTCCGTCTCGTTTCGTAGGAATATTGTAGTTAAAAAGTAATTGCTCCCTAGAGGAACTGGTCTCGGAGCTTCATGAGATAGATTCTAGGGCTCATTTTCCTTCTTCGCTATCGAGCCCCTGCAATTACAGGAAATACCTCATCGATACCTAAACCTAAAGTAAAGGAGCAATCCCTACTGGAATGAATCCGTATCGGCGCCTAATCAGAAGAAGGGTCCCTGCTGGTGAGGGAGGAGTAGTTAAATCCACGGTCTCTGGCAGCAACTAGTCTCGAACGGAAGGAGTTGTCTTGAAAGAGCCCAAACCAAAGGGCGATGGCCAACCAAAGCCCTTTCCCTTTTAGCCTAAGCCATCATGAAATCCAAGCCATCGTTCACTCTTCATTTCCCGTAGTTGATAGAGATTTCCCTTGTCATTCAGGAAAGCCCTCGTACAGCCCACAACCATTGTTCGGTAGTACCTTCGCCTCCTCTCCCTTCAGTCAAATCTGCTTCAAACAAAACCTTTCTCTTCTTCATTCGCTCGGTGGTCTTAGTAAAAGCCTTTCATTTCCTTCCAATACTCAATTTCCGGTAAGGCAGACCCTCCAACCTCCCCATTTCATTCTCCCGTTTACCTTTCAATCGTCAGTTATTCCGCCAGCCTTGACCAAAGGAGGGGGAAGCGCGGCGTAAGCAAAGACCTTCGAATAAGAACAGGGGCTCCTGACTCCGAATCAAGGGAGTGGAGGTAATCCGGGCGAAATCAGAAAGTCATTCAAAATCAACCCCTCAAAGAGGAATCAGTATAAAAGTTACTCATTTGGTCCCATTAACAGAACAGCCACCTTTTTCTTTCTAATATTACATAACATAAATAGATTCTATTTATGTACAACATAATAAAATAAGTTAAGGGTTCGACCCCTCTCCGATAGCACGAAAGAACCCTTTCCATTAAAAAAAGCTCCAATTCGAAGGTGAACCATATAGAGGAGAGCTACTGTACTGGCTTTTTTTTGGGGGAGGTTGGTATCCTATAGATTCTAGATCCTGGTTACATACAACATTGTTCCTGGAAACTTTCTTCAAAGATGAGCCTCGAGGAATCTGCGAAGATGTTCATTTGACATTTCCATTAGGAGAAAAGCTGCATTGGGCATTTACACCATTAAGAGAGGGGCTCGCTAATGCGCAAAGGGTAACACCGGGGTCTGGTTGGGCTGATCAAAGTAGTTGATTCAGAATCATCCAGCAGGAAAACTAGCCCTGTAACTTTATTTCTAAGAACAAATAGGAAAGCGCGCTTAACCGAGGGCTGCATTCCTGTTACAAAGTCCTTGTTATGGCCTCGATTTCGAAACCAAGATCTAAGGAATTAGATTATTCGGGCCAAATCCCCCATCAACCCCGAGTCACTACCTTTACCATTGCATTGGATCTGGCGATCCCAATTAAGAAAGCGTTGGTCTTGGGTTTGGGTGCCCCAAGCAAAGCGGTCCAACCCCCTTCTTTGATAAGCGATACCTTTCTCTGTTCAAGTTATAAGGCTGACGGAACCAAATGCATACCTTTTTGCTTCGTCAGCAGTAGTCCTTACTAGCCGATGACCTAGCATGAGTACGAACAAAGAACTTCTTCGATCTGACCCTCAGTAATCGCGGTGGAGCATTCATTATTATAAATAGTCCTATCTATTCTTTTTGGAGAAAGACTTTTGCAAAGCCCTATCCGGGGTTTGTAAAGCTCCCTGCCTACACGTGGTAAAGCTAAGAGCGAAAGAGTCGGTCGCATAAGCGCATAGATCACTACAAGTTAATTTCATCCCATGCAGAGTCTTGTCCGGCAGTAGGAAGACGGGATCTCTCTGAAGAACAAAGTGGAGGTCCAGTCCCTAACAGAAAGAAAGCCCAACAAGGTGGAATCAGCTGAATTATTATTGTTTCATCTTTTATCGTACAGATGATAGGACGGGCCTCTTTCTATGATCAAATAACTCGGTGGTTTCGGGAACGAAGCGAATAGGGTAAGGAGCACATCATGCGAGCAGGGTTCTTGCCCGACCCAGGAGGTAAGAATCATCAAATCATCCAACACTCGTATACTATATATTATACTAAGTAAGACCCGTGGTATAGTAATCATAATGGAAGCCCGGGCTAGCAATAACTGGAGTGACTTCGACTGAGGGAGGTAGCTTGCTTCTTGACAAAGACCAATAAGTAATTAGAAGCTCAAGCTAAGCCCAAGTTAGTGATAATGAATAGGGGTCAGAAGCTCAAACTCCAAATAATAATATATTATTTGAACAGAAGAACTTGAGCTTGAACAAATAGACTCAAACTGCACGAGGGGGGAGGGGAGACGATAGTGTCCCCGACCGGTCCAATGGTGTCTATGAAGAGTACATAAGAATGAGCGAAATGCAAGAAAGTGAATCGGTTGCGTGCCGATCCTTACCTATTTTCAGGGTCGACTTAAGGATTATCAGCGGCGACCACGAACCGCCTTGCTCCCGCAGAAAGACCTTCACCCTATAGCTACCGAAGACCATCACCTTCCGACAGGGTCCATCTTTGATAGGAACCCCGTTTTCTATATTCTATGATATGATCTTTCCTTTTTCTGCGGGTGTGAAATAGGCTACGGCAACGATGCGAAAAGAGTCTTTACCGAGCTTTTGAAGGATAAGGGCTATGCCCCAGCTGAAATGAGACCTGTTTGTGCTAGGTATATTTGATTCGGTGAGGGGGGAGTTCAGTTCGGGGTAGAGCTAAGGTACTCATCCAAATCCAGTAGAAAGAGCGCATGAAGGCAGTTCCTTATGCTTCATAGCGGAGGAAGCCCCACGGATGGCCCAGAGAGAGTGCGCTTGTATGTCTTCGATGCGAAAAATGGCGTAGTAAAGTAGCCAGTCACTAAGAGTAGTGGGGCTATCGCTTCCTCTAGTACTAGCTCTGATCTCTCTTCAGCAGTTGCAGTACGATTCTTTAATTCAACTCCTGCCCTGCCGTATAAGTCTTCAGTGTCTGGGGTAGCTTTTCCTGCGGTCTATGGCCTATCCGCCTTCCCTCTAGCTGCTAGCTCTATAGGGGACTAGCATCTCTTAGTTAAAGTTAAGCTGCTCTTTATGGCTTCGGTGAATCTCTCGTCCTGCTGTATTGGTTTTATGGTAACGCGTTCATCTCTTGTTTGCTTTGTTTACCGCTTTCCGTAATTAAGTACTTTCCCCTGTCAACTCCTGCTAACGGTCATCGGGTAAGGCTAATCGGTGGAATCTCTCCCTTGTTGCTTCTTCGATCCTGGGCCATATGTCCTCTTCAAGCTCTCCTGGTTGGGAAAGGCCGGGCGGAGCTGTGGATGCTGAGTCCTTTCCTTTCCGAAGAAAAAGGATTCACTATCTCTGTCCCGAAGTCACTATTTGAACCTGTGAGTACTTAAACTCTTTTGTACTCCAAACTGCCTCCAACCGGCTTTTTCTATTAGGCTTCCAATTCAAGCTGAACTGGTCGGGGATCAGAGTGAGTGCTTTAGGACTAACCTATCTTGCCTATGTTGACCTATTATACCGAACCAGTTATGTTATTTCTTCGAATTAGACCAATCGACATTCGTTTATATGCCATGCCGCCTATAAAGAAAGATAAGAGCCTCTACTCTTTCAACAGCCAGAGAGCCCACTCAATGAACAAAGTCTTTCTCTTTTGTGGAACGTGCACACAGAGGGTTAGTTGGGGAAGAAGAAGTTTCCCATTCAGAGTAAGCTCTTTGAGACGCTAACTCGATATTGCATAAGAGAAGAAAGAGGAAGAAGTGAGCTGTAGCCTTAGTCTTAGTACGCGCACTAGAAGGGGCTACCGAATGCGCCAGTGACAAAAGAAAATCTTGTTTGTGTGCCGCGAAGGGCCTACCCCTTGAAAATGGAAGGGCATGGAGAAGCGGATTCCTACTTCTTAATAGAATAGCTTGATCGACCACCATCCTTATTGACCTTCCCTCGGGTTGGTATGCTTGTGTGTCAAGCAATCCTGCTTCGGTAGCAGACTTCGGTCAAGGAAATCGCTTCAAGCAATGGCTTTGGATCGACCTGACTTCTTAGAGAGGAAAGCCAGTGAATGAATGAATGAAATCCGTTGAATGAAGAAGTCTTTATGGCTCAAGCAGCTAGCGGACCTCCTTAATTGAGAAAGTCAAGCATGTCAGCACGCCCCCTACCTATGTAGTCGGCTTCCCGGTAGTTTGCGGGACGCTATTGGAATCGGTCTATCTAAATGGCCTATCTCCAGATGTATGTATTCTTGAAGTGCCTTTCTCATAGTTCCCTTCCCGGGCATTGATTGAGAGGGAATAGACTTCCCCACTGAACGAGGAAGGCAGCAATCTCCTGGAGATAGAAGGGCAATCCCCAAAAGAAGCGGCCAGAGGAGACATTCATTAATAACGGATCTCGACCCCTCACCCGTACTGATGGGAATGACGGGCACTGCATTTATGCCGAAGCCGAGGAACTGAACCAATTACTTTAAAGGCTGGCATCCCGGACTGATAAAGGATCAACTAGGAAGACTGGGCAGAAATCTTCTTACCCGCAGTAGCGACAATCAGGAGCACTACTTCTATAAGATGATTCTCGCCATTTTCCTTACAATAGGGGCATTGACTTCAGTCTCAACTAGACCTAGACCCAATAAAGCTCGAAAAAGCAGGATTGCTTGAATGGAAAGAACAAAACGTAAAGGACAACCAAACGAAAGCGCTAACAGCAGAGGGCAGTATCTATATTATATATAGTAGAGCTCGCTTACCAGACGAAACCAGGCCTTTAAGGTAAGGCTGGAGTGGAAGGGAGAGTAGACCCGAGAGCTGCAATAGTAATTAGTATTCTAGCACCAGCCCTTCTCGTATCGAGACAAGACAGAGCGGGGAAAGCTGCCTTATGTAGTTACCTGCTCTTTCATCGAGATTAGCGAATTACGGTAGAAGATCGGAGAGAATCTGGGTCGAGGAGCCTAGCCTTCTTTGCTATTAGTTTCAATATCTGCTGCTTTTGTTTGCGCCAACCCTCTTAGAAGGAAGAACTCTGGGGAACTTCCGGATTAACTGATTAAGGAGTTCCGGTCGAAAGAGAAATGAGTTAGCGGGAAGAAGATTAGCAGTACGAGGAGGCGATTCAGCAAGCTAGCCACACCTCCATCACTTGACACTTTCTTATTCACACCGAAGAGAGAGTGCTAGACTAGTGCCCAATGAAGACCCAAGCAATGCATCTCAAGCTCTCGCTTTCAGAGCAGATGTGCGAGAAGTTTAATTACGAAGCTATGCTGATATCTATCTAAGAGCTCATATTCAAAGGAAAGGGCGGACCTGGGACCTGTACTTTATAAAGGATGGAATGGAGCCAAGGGAAGAAAACGAACAAGAAGCACACTTCAAGGTCACTCTCTGTCTTCTTGCCTGGAATAAACTCACTCCAGTGCAGTGGGAGGACCCCCTCTAATAGGATGCTACTCGTACCTGTAGAAAGAAGAGCGAGAGCGGAAGAGTAGGATTCGGTAACTAGGAAATGCCCCATGCTCGAGGAGAAGGAGACCGGATAGAGAAGAACGGGGCACACTCCTCCCATTAAGAGAAAGCACAGGGAAATCTCAATATAACCAGAGTGACCCGGGAAAGAAAGACATGACTCTAGTACGTCCCAAAGGCGGGTGTTGGTCTGTCAAGGATGGACATAGATGCCCCCTTTTTTACTGAAAGTTGATCCCAGTTGCCCAGAACGCCAGGTTCTAACATAACATCTATTACTTTGATACTTAAGATTCCGTAACGAGTAGATACTTCCGCAGAAACATAATCGAGATTGGATCTTGTACGAAGGTAGACTTCACACCTACCCCATCTAGACGATAAATAGATAAATAAATGGGTTTCTTGCGGGCATTTGCCAGCTTGATTCTGAGAAAGAGCTCGTCGGCCTGTTGGGGTTCTCTTAAGATATTTCGAATCAACTTAACCCTATTCAACAAACAGGTGATTATGTACAAAAAAGGCTTGTTATTGAATGGCCCCTCTTTGCAACTGATTTCATTCATATAATCGGGTGTTAGTTCATAGGTTTTTAATCCTGCGTACTCCCGCATAAAGAATGAGCAACCGCAACCTGAAACAATATCTTATTTAAGAAGAGCGCTTGCCACTCCTCTAGTGTGATTTCCATCGGAGATAGAAAACCTCTTATCTTAGGCATAGACAAAGATAGCATCTTCGGTGCAAAAAGTCACAGAGATTTCGTGCACGCACTAAAGAGGCCTCTAATCGACACTCACTCCTATGCAGGAGATGCCACACTGACTGCTCTAGCAGATAGGATGAAGAAGGAAAGAACGATTATGGTAGAAAAGACTCTTGAGAGCTCGGCTATAGAGCAATTCTTCGACTAGGGAAATGGGAGAAAGACCTTTCTTTCTTTATTTAGGCAGGAAGAGCGAAATGGTCTCTCGATCCTAGGAGAAAAGAAAGATTAGGATACCGCCCTTCTCTCATGACTTCGGACTCGAGCCAAGGCCCACCTCTAAAGTGACGTAGACCCGGTCCCTAACGAAACTAAACTTGAGCAATTTCCGTTCGTTCGGTATACCATTGATCCCTTTGGGAAGGTTAAAGTTGAATCATACCCAATCGAAGAATAGCCCTTCGTGACTCTCCCTCTGACCCTGGAATTCATTGAATTGGACAATTCCTAATAAGCGCTATAGCTCGAGCTATAGCTTCTTCTCCTGTATGTGGTAGTATCTGCTGCTTGAGCTTAGGTAGTCTTTCGCGCAATTGCGTGAAGCATCTCGCTATGCTACCTACACCTTCCTTTGGGCGAGGTCAGATCTAGAGAGGAAAGGACTCAAAGCAAAGCTCCGCAAGGCAGGCAACAACTGTCACCATTCCCGGGCGAAGGAAGGCTGGAGTGCTCTGAGGAGATCTGATTCTGGACAACTCCGATTCGACTTCTTCATGAGCTAGCCCGGTGCCATAAACCAGCTGTTGTCAGGATGTGGGAGGAAAAAGTAGTAAATGAATGTTCCAAAGCCAAAAGAGGCTGACAAGCAATAGCCAAATCAATCCACCAGGGAATGATTTGAATGGGCATCCGTAACAACAGACGAAGAAAGCCTTTCTTCTAGGCGTAGGCGGGAAGAAGTTCCAAAAGGGCTCTGAGTCCTTATAGGGGCTATTATACTCGGTTCCAATGGCTTTTCCTAAATATCTAATTTTCTGGAGCGAAACTTCCATCTTGGAGGAAGGGTAGTTTGACACCCGTTGCATAAAAGCTACTGGGGCAACCGTAAACATAAAGCTAGATAAGCAAAGGGAGAGGGAACTACGCTCCCAAGAAAGAGCAAAACCTCGCCAAGGCATGCTAAAACCTAAACTGCGACGATGGCTCCAAACCGGATACGAAGCAAGCGAAAGCAAGCTAGCCAGGGAAGGGGGTTAGCACGGTAGCGGGCCTCCTCGGCCTTGACAGGCTCCCGTTGATATAGCCTTCTAAAATGAGGAAGTTTTCTCTCTTCCTTCTCAACCCGGCCTTTACTTTAAGGATGAGCGGCCAGCACGCATAATCGAATGCTTCACTCGAAGGGCTACGCCATATAAAGAGGCTTCCCGCCACCTTGTCCACCTTCACGCCTAGGAATTCCATAAGGACCGGCTCACGACCGTCATTCCGCATTTGGTAGTTGGTCTGCCATTGAGGCTAAGCCCTATTTGAGACTAAGGCAGGCTTCTTTTGACTGCATTTTTTCCTGCTTTCTTTGCGCCCTTTCCAACTAGTTATAGATTTCTTTAATGCCTATAAACTGGGACCAAGCCAAGTAAGTCCATAGATCGTCTGTTAATCCTTCTTTGAATCCCAGTTGTATTAGTATCCGTCGTCGTCTGGGGTTTTAACATGACCAAAGTCAAAAAAGTCTTGTCCCAGTTTTGAAGCCTCGAAAAGTCTCTCTATCTGGCTTTGTTATTATTACAGTGTCATCTGCAACCAGCCGTAGAGATATGGAGAGAGGGGACAGCCTTGTTGCAGACCTTTGTTTGGTTCCTCTTATGAACCCCACTGGTCGTCCATGGATCATAGGTGCTATTCATTGTATATAAAAAAACTTTCGTATCCTACTCTGCAAATCCCATTTTCCTGTCGCATATAGAAACCTATGATTAACATTATCATATGCCTGGTTTGGCGAGTTTAGTGATCATGGCTGGCTCACCTGATCTATCAGCTGACTAGTAAGCCTCCTTGGGATAATCATCAATATCTCTTCCTATCCAAATGAGATTAGGAGGGCGCCCTTTTTAAAGTTAAAGAGCCAGCGTGTCTTTCAATCTATTGGCAATTACCTTAGTCATTCTCTTATACAGTGTAGTCCCCATAGCAATGGGCCTCGGTCTAGTGAGGTTTTGCTTTTTTGGGAATCATTGCCAGGAAGAAGGATTGAATTGCATCTGGTTTGCTCCTGTTCGACTTCAATTACCATATGGAGATGGAGGTCGTCCTTAATTATGTTCCAGCACTACCCCTGAATCTATCAACCAAGTAGAAGTTTAAGTTCAGTTGGAATCCATCTAATCTAGTAGCTTTTGACTATGAGCAGCCCCTCTGTTGTTGATAGATAGCTTAAAAGATTGAATTGAATCATTTTTTTTGTGCCTCGGGGACTCTTTCAAATATTTGGTGGACTGCTCCTATATGCTGTTGGCTCGATAAGATGGATAAGTGTGATAACAATTTCATAACTTCTATCCTTATCTCCTCATGCTGAACCAGAACCAGGCCTCTTGGGCATTTTAAAATGATAAAAGTGTGGATTCTGCCTTTCTTAATAGATGCGTGAAAAAAAGAAAAACCTTTTAACCACAACTGTCGAGATTGTAGGCGCAGCGACTCCCCTACCCTTCTTGACTTAAAGCTGAGCTTCCAATCTTCTATACATACAAGAGTTCTCTATGTGTTCTGCATGTGGTTCTCTCTCAATTGCTCTTCCTTTTCCAAAAACGTGTTTTCTGCTTGTTTTGAAATTTAATTTCATTTACACAATTGAATTGACAAGAGGAAAGAAAAACCAGTTAAAAAATCCTAAACAAAAAGGTCCTATGTAGGTTATCGTTACATTTTAGTTTATAAACTAGATTGAAAACTTCTTCAAAAATCAAACTAAGAAATATAGTAGGTGAGTAAACTTGGCGCACCTACAAGAGCTCGATAGAATAGGGCTCTATTCGATCCGATCCGTCCAGGTAAAGACCTTAACCTTTACTATACCTTATGAACCCTTGAGTCCTTTCTTTTATGCGAGGATGCAAGTGTAGGATAGATCTTTCCCAAAGTTCACTTTCTTTGTCGAGATTGGGTTGGTGTTCAGTGTACTGGGTACAAGATCGAAAAGAACCCTACCCTATATATAAATATAATATAGGCAAGAGGCAAGGCAAGCGCTGTCCGTCTTCATGGCCTCAATAAGACGTGGTATTGTACTGGCCCGTTTCGCAGCACGGAGTATACCGTGATCTCCGTTAGTTCCGTTTCGGCTTTTTCCCCAATTTCCCACTCCTTCTGTGAGGCCTCACCACACTTCGACACAAGAGAAGAGGACCGGGCGCTTTGCTTGTCTTGTATCTTCGGGATACGAGTTGGCGGTCTTCTTTAAGAGAACTTCAATCTAATACTCGTTATGGATCAACTCGTTGCTGATTTCGTTTCTAGGATGGGTTTGGCTCTGCCTGTAGCTATTCTTGTAGCCGTTAGGGCTGGCCGAATGATCCATCAAATGAATAGTCAAAATATGGAAACAAAGGTAACTGATCTAACGATAGATGTTGTTAAAGAGAAAATCGTTGACCAACTCTCAATTCTTTTGAGAGTCTATAGAGAGACTACTGAGGATGTGAACTTACCAACAGGAGTCAATCTCCAAGAGGTAAGCGCACTTGGAGAAGCAAGAGTGAGCCTTCTACACATACACAATATTTATTGTGATCTTCTTTCTCAGGGAACGCAAAGTGAATACTTTCTCCAAGTTATACAATTTCTTGGAGGGTAGTCTTTCTTTTTCTGATGGTTCCTGACGTACTGGAGTTATAACATTTGAATTTCTCTTACATTCCACGTTCCCGAAATGGATCCTCTTAACTTAAATATTTCACATTTTCGAAGCGACAGCTTACTTCGATCTTTCATAGATTGAGTCTTTTCTTTCTTTTCATTTTGACCTTTCTCAGTCTCTCTTATTGTCTCTGTTTACTAATCGAGGTGGATTTGGATCTCTTTCTTTGGAAAATGAAATCAATGTTGCTAGGGAAAGTGATGTCTTTATTAAGGTCGCATGGGATGATAGAACTTTTTCTTTTTTGTGGAGACCTCACTCTAGGGAACATGATGATGTCAGAAGAAGGTTACGCCGCATCAAGCTCGTAGGGGGGCGGCTCTTCGAAACGACCTCCTCTCGACATCGACTTAAATGCCCCGGAGCAGGAGCCTGCCCCTCAGTTGGAATCGGGTAACGGATGAGATACGGAGGCGCCGAAATTCTGGAGTTGGAGCAAGAACGTCAAAGAATCGTCGAAGCTTCTGCCCAACAGGAGGAGAGAAGGCGAGCCCAAGAAGAGCGGTATTGGCAATTTCATTTTGAAAGGAGGAAAGTAGCCCGTCTGAGGGTAGAAAACGAACGACTAAGATTTCGAATCAATTAGAATAGATATGGGCAGGATATGACGATTCCGACAAGGACAATTCTTTCGTCGCGCCTAATCTTGATTCACTATTTCCATTTTTTTTGACGACAAGTTTCAGTTTTAAATCTTAATGCATTTTGTTTTCGTAGACGAGTGAGCAGAGCCCATGAAATAAGGAAGCCCGTCATAGAGCAGTCGACTAGAAGTAGAAGACTGCTGGCCTGAGAGAAGGCGACCTCTCTCGGGAAACATGTCAAAATTTCTCTTCTTTCTTTTTGATTTCGGGTTTCTTTTTCAGGGGCCCAGAACGCTAAAAGGTGGTTGGAGAAGGAAACCGAACCTCTAATCGACCTGGACACATAATTCTTGGCGTCGAGAGAGATTTGAGATTCCGTAAGTAACTCAGTGAGTGCTTTCGAAGAAAGGGGAAAATTAAATAGGAACAACCGCGCTGGTCGTACGAAAGTAGTTCTCAGTCGTATCATGGCTCGTTTTTCCCGGTTTACTACTATGGTTCTAGTTTTTATCTCATTTCTTCCTATTATGTCTCTATTCTTCTGGGCTGGGATGGGATGGGACTGGAATTTCTTTCAGGCCTTCCTTTCGAAGGCTCTAATCTCCACCGGAGCCCGCGCCCTCTTGTCTAAATTAGGATTTGCAGAGCTCTTCCTTATTCTTTTTTTTGGGGGGATCAAATGGTCTCTCCATCGGGAGATGCGCATGGGTGCTCTGCGCTTTCGAATCCTATGGAAGCGCACCAGCCCGACAACGTGCCGGCGCAGGCGCCTGTTGCAAATCAACCGGTCGACCTTAACCGGACACCGAGTCCTAACCCGATGCTTTCCTTACTAATGGACCAACTTGAAGAGGCAAACAGGGACCTCGAAATTTTGGAGAGTAGACCCCCCACCACTCCAGCCGAAGTTCGGGCCAACTTAGAGGAAGTGAGGGTTTTAGGGGAGCGCATTGACCAAATTATTGAGCGAATCAATGAATGCCGGGCCCTGGATGAGGTTAGACGAGAGGAAGATGCCCAAGAACGAGCGGAAGTCGAGGCTCAGGCGTGACGGGTCGACCCAACTATACGGGGCCGCTTCGAGGAGACCCGAGCTCGAAGACAGGCCTTCCGAGAAAGACTTCCCATTCTCCAACAAGAGAATTGGGAGCAATTCAACCGGGATCGGGGGAAACATAGGTAATTCTTTCTTCCTATAATCCTGCCTGGGGATAAGATAAGGTTAATCTTCTCCCTGGGCGCGGATCGAAGACCCCTCTTGGAGATGTCGAGGAGTGAAAAGGCAGGATCGCTTGGTAAGCAAGCAAGCAGGCGCCAACTCCCAATTCTTTCTTTTTTTATGAAATCGTGTACAACAACCTTAACCGCACAAGCCGGGACTGGGCCTACCTCCATCCCTATCCCTAGAGGAGCCGTATGAGGCGGAAGCTCCACGTACGGTTTTGAAGCCGAGCCTTTCCAGCAATGGGGCTTAGGGGCCGATATGATGATTGGTTTAGGTAAGGCGGCCGGCCTACTACGGGCACCTGTAGGGATTAGTGCGTGAGACCGCGATCCACAAACTGACGCATGGGACTCACCCTTTACTTGGAAATAAAGAGGGGAAAGATAGCATGTCACAAGAGCGAGGCGAGGTCTGGAACCCTACTGCGAGAGGGACGCCTCGTGAGCCGGGCTTCTAGAGATGAGGCCTTTTGGCGAAGCCAAGTCAATTTCGGGCCACCAAACCCTGCAACTGATGAGAAGGCCCTATGGAGTAAAGGGAAGCGTGTACGTTGTCACACTCCCGGCCTTCCAAAGGTGCCTAGAGGACGGGCCAGACGCAGCAGAGCGACAACCCGGGAGCGGATTCCCCACCGGCAGGGGGGCAGGAGACGGCCATCTCGAGGCACATCACGACCTACAGGCAAGATCGGCGAGACCTGGGAAGGCAACCCAGCCCGATTGAGAGTCAGAGGATCCATAGTACCTGCAGCCCCACAGACTTCATATTCAACATTTTTTAAAGCGGGGGGAAGGGATCTCTTTTCTGCAATGGAAAAAAAGGAGCAGATTTGACTCGGCACAACCTAACGATACATCCAATACCAATGATCTGCGCCGCGTTGCTAGATCTCTGCGAGAATTTAATAAGAGAAGAAAGCGTAGAAAGAGGTTCAGAAGTACTTCCCCCGGTTCTACCAGGTAAGAAGGTCAAATGCTCTTCTTTAAGTAAGTAAGGGAGTAGACTTTTTGATTCCAACGCACTTCACTCTTGGCCAGACGCCAGCGACGAATGGCGTCAATAGTCGCATAGAGCCTTTCAAGGGCAACCTTTGGGAAGAGCAAGGTCTTGTAGAAGTTTTTCGCCTTAGCACCCCCCGAATTCCTTTCAACCCCAATATTTAAATAGAGGGGCTTGGGTCTGGTCTACTACCAGCAAGGCCCCACTTACTTTCTTTTTTATTTAAATTTCTCTTAGTAAAGAAATAAAGAATGTCGGATCTAGTACTTACCTATCTTATTTCCCTTCTTTCAGCAGCTGCTTTACCACTGAGTGTTTTTATAGTCGCTAGCTGGCGAGTCGCGAGGCTTCGCCAGTTAACGATGGCCTCTTACCAGGAGCGAGTGGACGAAAGCGTCGCCGAAACAATAAAGGAACAGCTTAGTGATAGGCTGTTAACTCCATTATTGAACTCTAATCATATAAATCTTCCACCTGGAAGAACGGCGTATGACATAATAGACCGCTTGGTACCGGGGAATGATATAGAATTACTCTCTTCCATATATACAGATTTGGCTCAACTCGGCATTCAAAGTGAGTATTACCTCCAATTACTCCAAGTTATTAATTCTTTTTGGTGATGTTTTGATCTTATTCGTATTCCGATCGAAAAAAGAAGGTTTCAGTTACGGTGGGTGGGAAAGCTGGAGGGGATCCCAGTGGTTAGAGTAACTGGCCTATAAGGTTAGTGAGGTTCCTGCTATGGTGAAGTGAAAGATCTTTCACTTTAGTGGGAAGAAGACAGGTGGGAGCGAGCGGAGCGAGAGCAAAGCAAGCTCTAGTGGTGGGGTGTTTTCCTGGTCCCATTTCAGTCTTTTTCTTCTCTTCGGTCAAATGAACCAGAGCTAGCCACAAAGGCTTAACCACCAACAGATGCGAATTAGCTCTCTAGCCTAGCACCCTTTCCCTCAAACCTGAGAACAGGCATCGTGGAAGGAAATTGAACTTGCTTTCGGGCGATGTCCTTCCTAAAGTCAAGTAAAGGACCGGATAAGCAGCTATATCGATTCCTAACAGTAAGAGGAAAATCTTTCTTTGCGACAGGTTTGACGTAGTTAAATGATCGACCAAGCCATTCAATGGCATCGGTTTTTCCTATACCTAAAAGACTGGCACCTCCTTCAGATTCTAGAAAGTAGAAGACAAGGATAAACCAGACCTAGTTCCCCTTCTATAAGGCTAGTCTAGGCTAGTAAATAAAGTATAGGATAGTCAAGTCAGTCTCGCTAGTACCTTTTCAATTTGAAGAAAGGATAGTTCAATTCCCACGGAGCGGTAAGCTTTCTCCGCCAGCCTTCTCTCATTTACCTTGTACAAGCCTGACGGGTCGTCGATTCATCGGCAAAAAAATAAGGGGTCCTGGAACTACGTCCCTATAAGCAATAGAGGCCTTTGACTCTGCAGGCTGTCACGGAACTACGTCAGCCGAGCTTTTCTAGCTCTTTTCTTTCTATTTACGAGATAGCTTGTCCTCCTTCCTTTCCTGAGCTTATGTCAATAAAATAAGTCAGTCTACCCCTTTTATTATACTAGGATAGCTAAGCTAGTAAATAAAAAATCCGGCTTGAAAGGACACATCTGCAAGGGAAAGGGCCATGATTCAATAAAAAAAAAGGACTGATTTTATTGCATAACCTTGCTTGCAAGCAAGCTTACTATATCAAGAACTTAGAAAACCGCCTTAACTGAAAAAGGACTAGACTGAACCGTCAGCCTAGGTGGGAGGGCAAGACCCACTAGATCTGAAAAGAGTAAAGAAGTAATGAACTCTGGCTCTTCAGACTGTACCGAGTTGATATGAAGCCTGGCAAGTCCATCTGCGCAGAAATTCCCCTCTCTCTAGCTAGCTATGTCGAAAATCTCTCTTCCAGTCTGACGCTAAGAGGTAGCGAGAATCATCAATAAGAAGTCCATTGGGCGTGAGCTCTCTATCCTCCGAGTTGCTGATCTTAAGAACTGCCTGGCCATCTCTCTCGCAAACTACCTTTCTCTAAGCCTTGTCCCAAGCTAGACTCAGCCCATCCCCCATTTAGTTGCTAAACCTAATCCCGTGACCATCTCCCCTCTGCCGATCTTCGTCAGGCCCCCTCGACTTATGATACATATAGAATTCTGTGGAAAGCCGTATTCGATGAAAGTCGTATGTACGGCTTGGAGGGAGGTCTTTCATATCTTTCGAGATCCACCCGGGGCCGGGGTCAAAAAGCCAAAAGAAATGATTTTTTTAGCCCGGAAAACGGATTCTTGAGAATCCCTTGCACGCTCACGTCGAGGTACTATTGACCGATTTCTTGCAACTACAGAGCTTGACTTGCTCAACAAATGTTCGAAGGACCCTAGCCACGAGATAGAGCCGGAGCCCCTAACTTGCAATCAGTATAAAGAGATGTCCCTGCCTGGGATTGGGATGCTATGTCTCTTAGATCCCTACCTTTCCCAGCTCAGAACGCTAATCGAAATCAAAGAGAAAAAAGCTCTTATTCTTGAATGTTAGTCTTCCGCGACATGGAAGACTTTTTTTATGGTGGAGATGAGGCATCTGGGGTTGTGGAAGCAACAGACCCGTGCTGAGGTAGAGGGTCCTTGAAAATCCCCACGTTTTTATTGGGGTTTGATGGAGCATCTTCTTGAGGCACTGTCATTTTGATCTTGTCTATAAGATCTTTGATTTTAGCTACAAAAGGCGGTGGGTGAGAAAGCTGCTTTAGCCCACCCAGAATAAGAGGATACTTCTGAGATAATTGGAGTATAGGATGATGATGATTATTCCATGGGCTCGTTTGAACGAATTAGGGCTTTAGCTATAGGGAAAGGGAATAAGCGTACGGTAGATAAGGAAATTCCTTCTTTCCTGGCTCTCTTGGGAACGGGACTCCTGGGAAGCAAGTCCAGTTCAAGGACCGCAGAGACATGCGGGTAGGACCAGTGCTTAAACCTCTTCCACTCCATGTCATTGACATACCGTCCTCGTTTAATCTGCTCTTAGGAAGACCTTGGCTGCATGAAAACATGACTGTATCATCAACAACTCTTCAATGTGAAAAATTCCCATACCGGGTAAATAGCGGCCGAGGAGCTTCCCGCCTATCGAGGTCCAGAAAACGACAAAATTCCGCTAATCTTCTCAGACTAAGAAGCTGCTAGGTCCTAAAAGCATCAACAGGAAAAGCAGTTCAGCAATACAATGGAAGCCAAATAAGAATTGGCTCCGAACGGAAGGCGAACGGTACGACCGGGGAAGCCTGGGATGGAATCCAATTCATTCTTTTCTTCTCTCTTTTTTCTAATAGCTATAAAAGTATAAAAGAAAGGAGTTGCAGCGAAAGAAGAGTAGTTTGGTCCAAAGCTAGCCGATGTGACGGCTACGGGTTGGCTCGTCGTTTTCATGTTTGAAAGTTTTGTTGGTATGTGCCTTTAATCCTAAGGAATATCAAGACTGTTAACTGTTAAGCGTCACTCGAAGCTTTTACTCATCTTCATTCCCTTCTGTCGCATCAAAGAGAAGAGCGCTCGTCGAATCCATGTGGGCTTTCTGCTCAGGATGCTTCCTGCTTCATTCTAAAGTGAAGGTCCCTTCCTATTCCGATTCTTTTTCTATTGATTCTTTTCCGATCGGGCTCTATGTGTCTATATAGATCCTGTTCAGGGATATAACTCAAAAGTGCAAAAGCTCTATTTTCCTCTGCCATTCTATGAGTCTCTTCCTTTTTGCGTATGGCATCGCCACTCCCTTTGGCAGCATCCACTAATTCGGAACTTAATTTTGAATTTCGACCCGGACGTTTTCGTCCTAATAACCAACGAACGGCAAGTGCTTTTCCTTGTGTGGATACTATTGAAATAGGTACATCGATGAGTCGATCCGCCTACACGTTTTGCTTTTACAGCGGGAGTGACTCCACGTATTGCTTGACGTAAAACAGATAGTGGTTGAATCTTTTTTCGATAGAGAATTGGATAAGCCAATGATTCCGTGTTTCAGAATACACCAACAACTAATCGATTACGAGGATCGGATTTTGCAGTTAGAAGAACTCATCTTCTTTTCTTGACAATTGAATGCACCCCTATAGCCATATATTTAGTAATTCCTGAACTCGTTCTGGAAGATTGTTAAGGGTGCTTTTACAGCTCAAGCAATAGGTGTAGAAAGTCAATCCAGTACTCGAAGTAGGGCGTTTAGCAGCTAGTCATTCAAGGTATAAGAGAAAATTCATTGAGCTCGACTCAACTAAACTAAGGGGAAGCGTGCCAAAGGCTGTTCTTTAAACGATCGGGTCAAAGGAATGAGCCTATGAAGGCAGAGGTTTGTTTACCAGCTGTATGTAATATGAGTGAAAGCAAGGACAAGGACCATGAAGCCAGGACGCAAGGAAGCGGTAGAGAGGAGTGGGTAGAAGGAAGAGAGCTTCTAGGAATAAGTCAACCAATAAGGTGCAAAGCGCATTCTTTTTCGATCCAGGTAATTCATTGAGCAAGGTAGGACTAGCAGGATTATGCTATTGAACTAGAAATTGATATTACAGGCACTACTTTCAGGCAGTAGGTGAAAGGGTAGAAGATCTTTGCGGGTTGAGGCTAGCTCTAAGAAGAGGTTTGGGAGTAGTTGATAAGCAGAGGTTGCTTGGCATTCTCTCAATAGAAGGAAGCGGAAATGGTCAAACTCTAGGGTAGGGGCGAAGTAACTAGAGATCTCACCCAGGAATCAAACTTGGTTGGTGCTTACAGGAACGGAAGGAAAGGCAATAGCAAGGCTTCTTAATCTTACGGTTCACTCACTTGCCTGAGGAAAATCCCAGCTGGATCACATCACTTTGGCAAAGAGGGTGTTAAGGTCGGTAGCTGACTTGGATGAGTTCAAGAAGAAGAAGGGAGAAGTCGCGGACATTGACAACCCGGCGGAGGGACCATTCCGCGGGCAAGAATTTCGGACTGGATTCTGACTGCCTTCGTTCATTTTCTTCCCAAGAGTTTCTTTTGACTCTAATCCGGCAGCTGTCGGTCGAGCATGCTCAGTTTCATCTCATTCCTCAGTCACATATGGCCCGAAAGGGCATTCTCAGTTCTAAAAAATGGAAGTGAGGGACGCTAAGAGAATCAATTCTTTGATTCACTTCGCCTTGAAAAGTCCGTTACAGGAAGTGTTACAAGCGATTGAAGACCGATGTCCGGAAAGGGAATAAGTCTTTCAAGGACCCGGCTTCGTGTACGAGAAAGAGGAGAATCAAGGGCATGCCCGAGCCGAGCCCCCTCTTGATTGGGCCAGAGGAGAGTCACTCTTTCAAGCAAGGATGCTATGACCTCAGACTTGAGATCGATTGAAAGATATAGTTTTGAATGAATCAAATGTCATCCATCCCGCGTTTTGGGGCTGTCATAATGTGACAGTTTCGACTTCCATCGGTCGACTTCTGTCGGATCTGTCTATTCCGTTTAGGGAATGGGCTTATGCCGACCTTTTTGAATATCGGTAAGCTATCCTTAGTCAAGCTCTGGAAGTACTTCCACTCATACATATGAGTTTAGGTTTTTCTTCAAATCTCGTATTGAAGGTGCAAAATCAATGGCAGCTGCTTCTGCTACAGCTACAATGGGTTCCGCCTCTTTGCTTTCTAGTGCAGGAATCAGTAATCTCGTGCTGGGACTCTAGCTAAAAGCTAATCCGTTCTCTTGCCCTCATCCAGTTACGAGTTGCTAAGCTACTGAGGAATCTAGCTATGAGCGATCCCGACTCTCGTTACTAAAATCCAGTTCGTGTCTAATCTCTAGTGTTTCGTTCTTGTCTTATTAATCTAATCAGCCGGGGATCAAGAAGACCTTCTTTTCGGTGTGCTTTAGCCAGTAATGCAGCTGGAAATAGAATGGAATTTCCCTTGGCTGAACCTCTCTGCCCTACCACCTTCTTTCTGAATATCGAGCTCCCGGTCTGATCTGACGGTTTTTTGCTCTTCTAAGGAAAGTCGGAATGGCAGCTGTGAATTCATTATTTGAATGAACTGTACTCTCGATTCCCTTCCATAATCTGTCTTTCAGTGCGCCAGCTCATTAGCATCTTTATTACGTTCAAGAAGGAGGGAGGTAGACATACTTTCATCTGGACGGACGGTCTTTCACCAACGTCGAAAGATTGAATGCTGTGAGATAGCATATCGAGAAAGACCCAACCCGACGGGTCATTCCTTCTCATATCGATTGTTCCGGTCGCTTCCCCGGATCTACTTCTTTGTAATCCAGCCACTTTACAATCTTCATGATTCAACCGTCTGCCCTCCTGTCTTTCCTCTCTCAAAGGGCGCACGGACTATTCTCTCTTAGCAACTACCCGAAAACCGCTTTCCTTCCTCTCTTGCCGGTGTCAAAGTCAGTGCTCTTTTCTTCTCTTCAGAAACTTTAAGCCACAATAAGGTGAATAACTTCACTTTGATTCCTGCACCTCTTTTGCTCCGTTTCTGATCCGAGAAGGCTGCTAAATTAGAAAGAAGGTATAGATGGGAATGATATTGGTCAAACAAAATGGATGTGTTATGTTAGATTCCGTCAGTGGATGTTTCCAAGTTTTCCTTTCCTTCGCTTTCTCTTAACTGACTCTGAGACTCAATCGTCTGACTTGGATTCGCATACTGGGGTAAAGGTGACCCTATCCTCTTGTTGCCTTAAGGCTTCCTTTAGCTAAGGTTTTTATTCCTCACTCATCAAATCAAGTAGACAGACTTCTAGATGACGTGGCCCTTTCCTGACATCATCACACCCGGGATGGGGATCCGTTTTCAAAAACAAAAAAGAAAGGCAATAGGGGCAGCCTTACTCGTGACCTCTCGCTCCAAGTATGGAGCTCGTACCCTACGGTCGAGCATCAGAAAGAACCTCCCCCTACCTACCTACCTAAAGGGTACGCATCTCCGTAAACCTTTTAGTCGAGCCACATTCTGAACGTTCCATGGACTACTTACTCCATCTGGAAAGGGCTTTCCGCCAGAAGGGAGGTGAAATGCTTTCTTATCACAGTGGATATGACTGCTTTCCTTTCCCAGAACTCTATCCCGTGATCCGCAAAGGCCTCTCTTTACGAAGAGTGCTCACATAAGAGAAATTGTACATGCAATTTCTCTTTATCCCAAGCTGTCACACAATCCTTTGTTCCACTTCAAAAAGAAAGTTTGATCTTATCTTAGATCGATATCCAGTAGTAGTATAGTGTAAGGTAGGGTTGGGTATAACAGGACTTGAACCTGCGACCATTAGGTTAAAAGCCCAATGCTCTACCAACTGAGCTATACACCCTAAAAAAGATGTAGGGGGACGGATTGGTGCGGAAAAGAGGGCGGCCCCTCTTCTTCTCATCATAAGGGGCGTCGGGCTCTAAAGCCGGCCTTACTCAACACGTCACTAAGATAAGAAAGGTTGCTTGTTTCCACTCATTGAGGATTCTATCTAAAAAAGAAGGTCAACGGGGGATACTCGACGTTGCTCTCACTGACACCATCTACGAGAAGGTGAGGTCGTCTTTCGCCGCCATACGGTTCGCCTTACCTTAAATTAAAGACGGAGAAGGGGAGGAGCGGTTATCTATGTAATTACGGTCTTTGTTTTGTTGGCCGTTGTTCCGGTCGAGCACTCTCTTTTCTTAAAAAAATTCCGTCTTACCATGACTCCTGACCAACCCGCGAAGGGTTGTGAGGTTGGATCAGGTACGAAGAATGAATCTATATCTGTGTACGGAAGGCCGGCGGCCGCGTGACTGTTCGAGCGTAATGCAGTGGTGGTTGGTTCCGATTCGACAAGGGTAGAATGCCTGGTCGAAGGTCCAGTACAGTAGGTATCAGGCGTGTTCGTTTTGGCTCCCGAGCGAGAACGAGAAATAGGCACCATCCTTGCTGCTACGTACGTTGACCTTTTCGGATTTATCCAATTGAACCCACAATCAAAGGAGGACCACATGGGGCTCGACGAAACAGAAAGTATCAGCATTAAGAAACTTCTTGGGGTTAGCAGAAAGAGCCGGCATTCATTTCTTCATTCATATTCATAGCTGAGTCTACTAAAAGAGGGACCAGCCTCATCGTGGTGATTATAGGACATCTCTGATCGTTCACCTCTAATGTGACACGTTCCCTCTCAGTTATATACGGCATCAGTCGGCTAGGGAGCGGGTCCCTTCTTTTCTTCTTCCGGGGAGGCAAAGTCGTCCCCTCTACTGATCGAACCCTCAGTTCGGAGGTCTTCGTCAACATGTTACGAGGCTCCAGTCTTCGGCGGGGCATCATTACTTGACTTAGAAAGGCGAACGGCAAGGGAAAGCGCAGTGCGCCTGGTGCGCTTTCTTTTTTCATGATATACCAATCAGAAAGAATGGAGGGCCTACCTACGTGATTGATAGAATCACTACATAGGGGGGGCACTTGATGCGGGAGAGGCATGAGTGCAGTTCGATCGTCGCGGTGTATTCGTTTGTAGTGAGTAGGGCCTGCCTCTTTCTCATCAGTTCGCCTCCGCTCTATTGAGCGGTCTCCATTCCTACGGCGGTTTTGGTGACGTCTCGGGCCGGATTGACTAACCTAACCCTTAATTGACGTGACGCCATAGTTGGGTGCTCTGCTTTAGTGTAATTGACGAAGGCTAGGCTAGGTTTGGTACTACCCAAATGAAAAGAGATGGGGGTCGATAGTTGGCAAGGAACTGGATCCCCCCAAATCAAAAAAGGGGCAGCTGCGGTCGAACTCTAATTCTAGAAAGAAGTCGGGGCCCTTTTTTACCAAGTCTACCGGATATAAGATGATAGAAGGCGCAACGGTAGTTGCGTTGCACAAGACGGCGCCGTCTCACTTCGAGTTCCTTCCTTCGAAGGTGAATCTGATGAGACGCTTCGGCACCTACCAAATAAAAAAAAGGCCTGCTAGGTGATCGAAATCGCTCAGGTCAGTGAGGACTCACTCACTCACCTACTCCTTCTAATAGTTTCTTCTATCTACGGAATTCAAAAGGCGACCCGCCGCGCCGGGCTATAAAAATAAGATACAGCTGTTGTACTACTTGACTAGTAAGAAAAAGCTTACGTAAGAACTGGAAGACTCTTGTATGTACAGTAACCCTTTCTTCTGCTATTGGTGGACTGTTGCACAGAAAGGCCGACAGAAGCAACGTTTTTTAGCGCGCAGCGCTTAGCTTCTGCTAGCGGCAGGCTAAAGGCTATGAAATAGGTTCAGTTGGAAGCCTAAGCCAAGAAGGTATGAACGAAGTGACGGATGAAATTCCTTTTTGAGCCCTACCCTAACCTAAGATCTCCGACTTATGCTCAGTTCTCCTCGGTCTCGATCGATTACTTTTGGTTAATTTAGTAGGTGTCGATAGCAGCAGAACCCATTCTTTGGTCCATACCACGAAAAAAAAAGTATGCCCTTTATTTCACTAGATAGCTGACGGTCCTGTTATACCGTACAGACGCGTGCTTGTCCAGTTTTTCAGGGATGGCTTCATCAATAAGATCTGTCACCGAGAAAGGCTTTTACATGGATGTATGGGAACCAAGGGCTCCATTTAAGTAAGCCCGCAGCATCACTACCAGATTGAAAGTCAGGGTAAGTTTCAGTTCTAGGTAAAGATCCATAAGCACCAGTCCCAGCTCCTTAGCCAACATAGCTAGATCGAGTGTATTCGCTCCCCTCAAGGGAATATGCACTTATGCGCCTACCTTCGCTACTGGGACTGAACTTGATCTATTCCATAAATAGGTGAGCTTAGTGCTTAAACCAAAACAGCTCCTCAAACTCCTGACTCTGGCTCTCAAAATTGAGTCTATATGAGGAGGTGCGATTGTTGTGAACAGGTTGGTTGCGGCCTCCTTGTTGGCGAGAAGAAGGTCGTCGTCCACGAGCTGTAAGAATGACATGTTTGGGAGTCCCTTGAATGGATTCGGGGGCAACACCCGCGCTGGCTTCGCTTTGAGACTTGGATCCTTCGCTGGTTAAATCCTCGCTGATCAAACTCTTCAAGGAGCCAAGTAAAACACGCTTTGCAAGCCGCGAAGAACCACTCGAGGTAGAAGCTGTGGCACCAAATCAAATTGTGGCTGAGAGAGAAAAGGCATGTCAGTCAGGAAAGAATGAAGTTAAGAAAGGTGTGGTTAGATTAAGTGCCAAAGGTCTTACCTGAGGGAAATCACTGGATTTGAAAGCAGATGTAGGAGTCACAGCCGGAGTCCCCTCACCAAAAGATTGTGAGGTAGGATCCACAGAGGTCGAAGCCAATGGAATGGGAGTAACAGGGGTGTAGGAGCTACTTCCAGCTTTCAAGACGGGGCCCTTAACATATTCAAAAGCTCCTTCAGGGGAGGATTCACTTCAATAACTCCCGTCTTCAGAGGAGCCATCTTGGTCACCATCCCCTTCTGGTTTAATAGAGACTCTCTGTTTACCACCTGATTCGATTCTTTTTGGATGGAATTGTCCTATCCTAGGTCAGGTCAAATAGAGCTTTATTAGAATTTAAAATTATAGCCAAGGAAAGATGTCCAATTTGACACCGAATTAGGTTAGGATAATGAAGCTTAGCTAAGTGTCCGCAGTCCGACTTGCTAGGCTCTCCTTACAAGTCAGAACGTATACCGGAACAGGTATTAGGAAAAACCCACTATTTAGCGACATTGAAGATGAGGAAAAATCGTAAGTAGTGGTTTGCTTTAGTGCCTTTTCTTAAGTTAGCCTTGAAGTGATGCTTTAAGAAGGAGAATGACTAATAGCTGCTGCTAAGCCTTTCCACTCTCAATACCAACTACCAATGGGCAAGATCTTTTTCTAGGAATACAAAATTCATTCTCGTAGATCGGGGATCTTTCTGTACTTATAGCATTTATTTGAATTCAAACAATCAGGATTGATTGCCTGCTATTCCTCACATTGGTAAAGGAAGAGAAGAAGATTCAGCGCATGCAGACGATTTGGCGCATTCCTTTTATGCCGGGCTCGAACTCTTCTTTCTATGCAACTTGCATAGTCTCAAACTTCTTTCTCAAAGGCAAATGGTAAAAGATCTGCCTGCCATTGGAGAATGCAGTGGAGTGTGTGAAGGGTGTCAACTTTTCAAGATGGCTAGAAAATCCTTACCATCTGCCATCTGGCACAGCCAGGAGAGCTTCACATAAGCTGGAACTGGTGCATACTGACGTCTGTGGTCCCATGAGGACTCCCTCTCTTGACAACAGCAAGTACTTCATCCTATTTATTGATAACTTCTCAAGAATGACTTGGGTGTACTTCTTGAAAGAAAGATCTGAAGTTTTCAAAACAAAAATGAAAGAATGCAGCTGAGAAGCAAAGTGGCTGTCAACTCAAAGCCTTAAGGAGTGACAGAGGCAAGGAATATACTTCCAAGGAATTTTGTTTTGTGATGATGAAGGTGTACATCACCAGCTTACTGTTGGCTATGCCCCTGAGCAAAATAAAATGGGGTGGCTGAAAGAAAAAACAGATCTGTTATGGAAATGGCTAGAGCTATGTTGCATGAAAAAGGCCTTCCTAACAAGCAGAAGCTGTCTATACGGCAGTGTATCTGCAGCACAGAATTGCCACTAAAGCAGGCAAAACTCTCTTTTTGGCTTTTCACTGAAACTAAGACGCTTAAACATAAGGTAGGTGCTTTCACTACGCTTTCGACATTCCCTTCCGCTTCCCTTTGTGGCCTATCCCAGACAGCTATGGAAGCCTATTTACTCCCTTCTTACCATTCTTTAGTAGCCCGAGATGAGTTCGACACCCGAAGGAGACAGCCCCTCAGAGATTCATGTGAAATGAAACCTGTTCTTGCAAACAGCCTACTCGTGCAAAGACAAAATTTCCCATCCCCTGCACGAGATTCGACAGTTGCTCTAGAAATAGTAAAGCCGATCTTCCTAACATTGCCATCTTATTATACGATGCATTAAACCTCCTCTTGGGCCCTTTTTATTTGAGTTAGATAATGCCCTACCCTAGGCCTTCGATGAGACTTCCCAATGGTTTAGTTTAAAGAGCTTGCCTTACCTTAGCGCCTTTCCCTTTTCGGCCTAACGAGGGCTTTTCTTCCAAGCAGTCTTTAATCACTCGGGTGAGAAGGACTAATTTCCTTCTATTGGGCAATATCAATAGTTCAGAACAGAAGTCGACATGTCTCGAATGGCTTTGCTGGATCTGGATTTCCCACCACTTCGCGCCCTTCCTGCTTTCTGCTGTTATCTTTCTTGCTTGAAACTAAGGGTCTGATATCGCTCCTGCCGCGCCATTCTTGTTGCGAAAGAAATTCCGAAACTGAAGATAAGATGATTCTCTGTCGGATTCGGGCTTAGAGTAACTTCTCTCACATGAAAAGACGACATAAGGGATGTGTCGAGATGAGATCACTGGTCTCTTCTTTAGAACAAGTTCCGTGCTTTTCTTCGATCCCCTAACCGAAAGCTGCAGGACAAGAGCCCATTCTCTTCAAGGGCGAGAGTTGCAGACCCTATCTTAGTCCTATGGGATGCGGGGAGCTTCGCTTTCATTTGGCAGGCACTCTCAGCTTAGGGAAAGCGTCCGGGGACAGAGAGGTCAGGCGGGGATAGAGGGGCCAGGTCTCTTCCGCTAGTGATCTCAGCAAGAAAGCCTTTAATTGATGCCGTTGGTTGCTTCCAAGCAAGAAAAGGGCTGCGCGAAAAGGCTATAGGTCATCGGCGATGTGACATGACAACCGGGGAGACAGGAAGCGAGAAAAGTCCATAGCTAGTCGCTGCTCACCCCTTGCTTGTTCGATCGGGGAAAGAGTACCAAACAATCCGTACCGGGGAATACTTGAAGAAGGAAAAGCTTCCTTAGCGAAGCGGGAAGGGAAGTCTCGAGAATATGGCTCCTAAACTTTTGATTCCCACTTTAGCTGACAGCTATGCGGTGTGGAACAGCCAATTCCCTGCTTGGAACTAACGATTTACCCATAGGCACTCTTGCTTCCCTCTGACTGACGGGATAGTTTTAGTAGTTGAATGAATTCTCCGATTCACCGCTAGGGACTGTCCTTTCTCCGATTTCCCGATGCACCACTTCCATCACTACCGCTCCTATTCCCCTAGGACAGTTACCAGATTAGCACAAGACGCATAACAGCCAACAACTACCGATGTGGATCGTCACTGAGAATCGTCAGATCTAGGAGGCAAACCACTGCCATAGCACCGATCCCGACTTCTTTCTTCCGGTCGAGAAAGTAGATCTGGTGAACGAACCAGACAGAGAAGTTGCACTTCCAGTACCAAGTTCATATTCTAATCGCAGGATCTACAAACGAGACTGAAAGTCGAAGTGGACTACAACTCGATCTCGTGATTGCTCGGGTCTTGTAACATCCGGTTGCTGCCTATTTTACTAAGGCTCTCTCTTGACCGGCTTGGCATTGGGGAGCGAAGCGATCGATCTTGTTTGACTGAGGTGCTCACTGGGTCTTTCAGATTGGTAGCTTCTTTCCCGTCTTGGTCCGTGTCGAAGAGAAATATGGAACCCATCAATGCCCGACCCTAGACTTGAATGAAGCAGCCCGGCTTGGAGCCCTATTTTGGTTATGGGTATCGTGTAGATCCAGCCAAATCCCATATTAGAGATAGAGACATTGGGGCACCCACTAAGGTAAGGACCGACCCTTCTCTTCTATCTATACGTGGGATACATTCCCTACTGCCTTCTTCCCAAGAAATGAACAAGCATCGAAGGCCATTAAAAGCCATGGTACTGAGATCCACCGCTCACCCAACTCACATGGTCGAATTCCTAGGGCGGGCCACACTATAGAATGAAGAATTCAAATTGCTAGCCTTTCTTATTTCACATTCCACGGGATTATCCTGGAGCATCTTTTCCGAGGCTTCTTTCTCTAAGAGCGCATGCCGAATGGGCCCAATTATGCACCTGGCTGCCTTATTGCAAAACCCATCAATCCCCGGAGGTTGGTATACGAAATACAAAGAAAGGCGGTTCTGTTTATTGAAGAAAGTCCTTTTCGGGCTAAGGTCGCCGTAGAATCTCTGCTTTTCCGTAAGGAAAGGATACAAGAGTAGGCCAAAAAGCGTTAAGCGGAGAAGGGAGAAGCTTCGTAAAGTAAAGCGGAGCTCCTAGCTGGCCCTATCTTGCACGTTCCACTAACCGCTATCACAAACTTTAGGAGAATTCTGACTCTAACTTGACAAAGAGTCAGATCGTCTATATAGACCTCAAGCTAGAAAAGACAAGAAAGCAATACGCGCGAAAAGAGAAAGTCCGAAATCATTATGTTCTCAAGGCCGAAGGCCAAGTCAAAGACAGAGACCGTGCCCCTTTCTATAGGGGCACCTCTGAAGAGGGTGCCGTCCTTCCACTAAGCCTTCCTACCTATATTCAAATCAGTACAAAGGCAAGTATGGAGGGAAAAGGATAAGGAAAAGATAGACTATGCCACATGGCCGCTACAAATAAAAGAAAAGTATTATGCGAGTGATACCAATCGGACACACTTGGAAAAAAGGAATCATCAGCTAATAATACAGCTGGATCAAAGGAAAAGAAGTGAAAAAGCAGAAAGAAGTCAATGTGATAAAGCAAAAAAGGTAACGAGGCGACCGGAGGGGAGAAAAAGAAGAAAAGGGATGGCAAGCAAGTGAATGTGATACCGCCCTTCATCTTGACACTGAATCTTGATCCTAGAAGGAGAAGGCTCCCGACTAGTTCTTGCGGAGATTCCCTGGGAATTTCTTTATTTTAAGAATACGTTCGTATTTGATTCGAATTTCTCTTAGATTCCACCCGGCCAACGTCCTCGTGAGGTGAGTGAAAGACGAGGAAATGCCGATGCCATTCAACTAGCATCTCGTATGAAGTCGAAAGTCAGTAGCGTGGCCTTCCCGTGCGCGCTCATCCAATGTCGGTCGTATAGAGTGGTTTGGCTTAAGACTTGCTTCCCATGGTGCCTTTCTTTGCCCCAGGATTTCTTTTTGCATGGTCAACAAAGGCTCGGGCTCTGATATCAATAGCAGCCAGCCAGTTAGTTGAACCAATGCCAGTTGACTGTGTCAAAGAAATAGATCCAATTTCGAGCGCGATCACAGAACCACTACGGGATAGTCCGTAAGACAAGATCGGGATCCAGATTCATATCCCTCTTCCACTAGTGAAAGACCTTTCAAAGGAAAAGGCCGGTACCAACTTCTAATTTTTCTACTTAGTCAACTAATCGACTCCATCTCCCACTCCTGGTTCTATCAAACCAGACACGGAATACCTGGAAATGAATAGCTGACTTCAGCAGGCATAGAGACCATAGGCTTTCTCTCTGTCCATCGATCCTTCTTTCCATGCTCCGAGATGAGTTGACTTTCGAGTAGTCGATGATTCTAGACAGGATTCTCCTATAGGTAAATCCTTGTCTTTGTTCTTTCTTCAATGCTTGAGTCTTTCTTTCAATGTCAATGCTTCGGGTTCTACTAGACACACAGCGAGAAGTCGTTCTGCTCTGTTCAGCTATCCCTAACACACTAGACCAAGCAAACCATCTAAGACCGAACCGTCTAACCTAGCTAGATCTGAGCTACCTGGATCCGTTTGTCAGTAAGTAAGAGTTACCTGGATTGAGACAGTCTGAAGGATTAGTACCCCTCGGTCCAATTCCTGCTGCTGTTGCTCTCTCAGGACTTCCTAGGTAAATAGAGTATGTGAATAAATTTGAAACAAATTTTCACACATAGTCAAACCTTATACAATAGGTTCTCAGTCTACATCGATAGTTGCTTGAAGCCGATAGTGTGTAAGTGTTAGATGAACGAACCCTCTTGTGGATCGCTTTCTCTTGCACGTTAATGAATCGAGGAATTGCGTATGTAAGGTCTGCTGGTCTGTAAAGGAGAATCAAGATTAGACGGGTAGTATATCCCTAACAATAACAAGAGGGAGCGCTAAGCTAGGGTTCAAATCCAATAGTAGCTAGAACCCGTGAAAGGGTAGTGTAGTTCACCAGACCCGCTCACGATAATGCGAATGAAACGGCAGATAAGCCTATTACTGGTTACGGCGAGAAGATCCTAACAAACGGCCGGTTTACAACAGAAAAAGAAAAGATAAGGCAATTAAGGGATGAAAGATAGCGGGAGAGGGATTGTTGGCAGTAAATTGACTTCGGGAGAGAGCGTTAGACATTAGAGTAAGCGACGGGCAGGTGGACTAAAGGCTATAAGTCTCTAAGCTACGACAAAAGGAAAAGTAGTGTACCCGGACCACGCACCAAAGGGATTCGCACGAGGTATAGCTCAATCAATAAGTTGGAGTGCTGTCTTTCCATTGCTTCGGAATGCCTGGACTTCAAAATAAAAAGGACTATGCGGCAGATAATTCAACAAAGTCAAATTACTTGTACACCTACTTGCGGTCTTACAAGCGCTGACAAAGGTCATGTACAACAAATTACCAACACTCACGATCGGACTGGCAAGAAGAGATGCATCGGGAATTGATTTCAAGGCATTATCTGTCTGCATGCAGAACATGACTTCTGTCTTCGTGCTCAGGCTGGCTGTGCTTTGACGGAGAAGTCCGCGTTCTTCCCTCTCCTGTCTTTTAGTCAGGGAGCTTCTTTGTTTCTGGAAATAAGAGGGATAGATAGCGTAAGTGTGCTTGTAGCTCGATAAGGGGGGAAGGAGTAACCTTACCTCGATCCTGGGCTAAAGTCGTTGCTCTTCTAGTAGGAGGACATCAGATTTCCACAATCGATTGTGTACACAAAAGGTTGTTACGAGAAGAGGTTTTTCTTTCTCTCTCCTATCTCCTAGAGGCCGGCATTGGGTAATCTCCTGTTTCTTGCTCCCTACGCTACGAACTGTGGACATAGGAAGTCAAGCCAAGGCCTTTCCTTCGCTCGATTTCGATTCCGACGAGGTCTCAGGTCCGTCCTAAGTAATACCCCATGAATATGGCTCCAAGCGTGCTGCCTTTCCTGGTCTTCCAGCTCAAACTCATAAGCCAAGACTCCTATTCCGGGTAGTTTTTTTATAGTCCTTTGCTCTTTACAAACCCCTGACTCGTTCATTCACTCGCTTGGATTCAGTCTCGTTCGGTTGTTGATTAGTTCATCGGTAGTTGGTTAGATAGTCGTGGCTGGGTTATTCACTTGGAGTTGCTTGGTCACTTCCTGGCATTCTTCCGCCTTTTCGGGTGTTGGGTAGTTGCTCGGGTGGTGTATTGTATTGTGCTTGGTTGCATCAGTTGATTCACTCCTTCCTCAGCATTCGTCGATTGGTGGCGTGGGAAAGGGGCATTCGATCACGGGCAAAGATGTCGATGCAATTCATTATGCAAGTTATGAATTCAAGGTAGAGGGGTTGCCTGATTCACCAGTCTTTCCTCCAGACTCATCGGTAGGGTGATGCTAAACTATCTTCTAAGGGTTGATACTATTACATAGGCTTGGGGCTCCCATGCTTTCCTACGGGTATCTTTCAGTTTGTTGTCTCCTCTTATTCTCAGCACATAGGGGGATTCCCCATCCATTTATCTTTCCATTCCTTCCCCTCATTCCAATCTTGGGGCGTACTCCCATGATTCCAGGGGCGGTGACAACGCACCTTTCCTACCTTTCGACTGCCTCTGACTTTGGACTGAGTCCTAGCTTGACCCTTTTCGACGAATCTTTCCACTTTTGGACTCCTCTTTCACCCTTGGTCTAGTTCATCCGATCTTTGTAACATCTCGAACAGCACATAAAAGAACGTCTTTTGTCAGAAAAAGAAGCTGTCAAAGATGTGCTGCTACTAGGAAGAGCAGTCCCACTAGCAACTACAACAACAACCTATTATACAACAACCGATTTGTGTACAATAATAAGTTGTTGAAATAGGTTGTTCAATAAGATCGGTTGAATCAAGGAAGGCAGTCCCACATAATAGATAGGAAAGAGCTTCTAGCCATATCGAGAAGAACCAGCAGATCATAGAACTAGCCGCTGGCTGCACCATCTGATAGGGAAAGAGCAGAGACTCATACTAGAAAGCGGTCGGGCTTCCTTTCCAACTCAATGATCTGCTCCTGCAAAGATGAGTGGGCGGTCTTCAGATCCTTGCGTACAGCGTGGCATGCATCAAGCAAGTTCCTCTTTTCCTCCAAGGTCTTCTCAAATTCTTTATCTTTAGCTTGAGCTACTACCTCTGCCACGATGACGTTCTTCTTCTCCAAGATCACATCCGGATCGAACTTCTTCCGTTTGCCTCAAACTCAACACTTGCAATGAACAAAGCACGACTCTGCTTAGAGAATGGCGACGGATCAAAGCCCAGTTACTAAAAAGAGATCTTATCGGCAACTTTAGACATATCCGAAAGTTCTACTAGAGCACACTCTCGGAGGCTGCTAATCAAAAACCATCTTATTCAAAAATCTCTAAAGACTGGAGCCAAGCATCTAACCCAGCACTATAGATTTGCTAGCCACGGTATCACCAGTCAAAGAACCCTGATTGCCTTATTCAAGTATTAAGGTAAGGGAAAATCAGACCAAGTAGACAAGTCTTGTCTTGACCTGATAAGGACAAGACTTCTAACCTGCTGAAGTGGGACTTGGAGGTTCTTGGATACAGACATCTCTACGTCGTTCTTGGAAGTATCAAGAAGAACTACGTCTGAAGAAGTGGTCGGTGATACTGGATCGAATCTGGTCACTGGAAGAGAACCATTCTTCTTTCCCGGAAGCGTCAGGAAGCGAAGCTGTCGTATAAGCCAAGACGAGGAATCTCGCAGATGGTCTCAGTGCTAAGATAAAAGAGCCAACCGGCACCCTGTCATCTAAATCGAAATCTGGATCTCCTACCTGTTCCGAGACAGGAATTCAGTAATCCGAGGAGAAATCATCACTACCAGCTAAGATGTAACTCAATTCCTACCTCGCCTGAGTCTGGAACCTCGGCAGCGCCAGTTTTTTTAACTAAGTTCACAGGGATTGAAGTCTGCGGACTATCAAGGGCAAGACCAAACAAGCCGTCTAAAAAGGCGTCGTCCTGAGCGATATCTTCACTTAGATTCCCCAAACATATTGGGAATCCTGTCATAACCTGAAAGAAGCGTAGGAGATAATTAAAAGCAGCCCAGGATAGAGACAAAGGAAAAGGAAAGAAGTACAAACCTATATATGAATACGAAATTTCTTTTCTTGCTCGCGATCTTTTATGGTAACTGTCTCGTAACTGCATTACTGTAGTGCTTCCCCTTTCATTTAGAAGTTCTCCTTCTTTATTCCCTCTTTCCTTTGAGGATGCGGGGCTGTAAATGGCTTTTTTTAAGCGAGGCAGATAAAGGAATTGCTTGACTCACACCCATAGGCATACCCGAACTCCCATTTCCTTGCTCCAGGCCCTTCGTCTATTGATGATCTCGTGCATGAAAGGCTTTACCCGCGTGATCCATAGTCTACAGTATGGTTTGTAGAGCCAATGGTTACCATCCTGTGACCTGCAGGTGAGGAACCGATGTGACTCTTTCTTACTTCTCGATTCCATCCATATCCCTCCCCCTCACAGTCTCCTTTCCTTTCGCGGATTCTCTAAGAGCGGCATCCACATGATCAGAAAGCAGTGACGAAGGGTCAGGTAAAAGTGCAAAGAGTGGAAATGCCGACAACAGCCTTTACCTTTAATTTGATGCCATCCATTTCACTGAATAGAGGGCATTCTTTGCTTCTTCTTCACTTGCACAAAGCCCTTCTGCTTCTGTCGCAAATACAGTGCAAAGATGTTCTTCTATCTCCTTTGTGTCAGTTTAAGATTCAGTAATCAGATGCTATAGAGGAAGATTCAAAAAGTTAAGATATGTCAACTAGCTCAAGTCCCACAGTTGATTCAATAGCTGTGGATTCTGCCTGATCTGCAGCCTGTGAAGACCAATAACTAAGAGTGGCTTGGCTGGACTGGACGATTCATTAGGTCCATAAGCCAATAACTACATTCAAGAATGAAAAGGACAAAAGCGGAGCGAAGCACCAACTAAGTTACAGGCCTAAGAAAGAAGCTGGCTGGACTGACGAAGCTCCTCCAGCAGATGAAATAGTTCACGTTAATACTATGTTGGAATTTCGTTTTGTACAATGCGCTTTTGGTTTACGAACAACTGCCTCCCTTTATCTACCAGTATGGTTCGATAGGACCAGATGTCAGGCTCTGGTATGGGGATTCTTCTGACTAAAATATTGACAGAGGCTACTGGACCGTGGCTTCAAGGCAGGCGGTTATATGAATGAAACTCATATATCTAGCAAAAGAAGGGTTTTAAGTGCATGAAGACCTAGCTGTAAGTACTTTTAGGGTATCCAAAAAAAGAAGTTCACTCCGAGAAAGAAAGTGTCGTTAAAGTATAGATCCCGCTTCTGGCTTCTAGAATTACCGTCCAATCAAAGTGGAAGGCTGAGAGAAACTCGTGATATATATTATGAGTCTAAGATTCATCATGGTACCTTCTAAAGCTAAAGAAAATTCTGGAAGTAAACGTAGTTTAACTAAAAAAAGAAATAGCAGAAGGAGTGAGCGACCCCATCCGCTGGTGACACTACTGCGTCGGTCTTTGTTCCTGGAACGAATTCTTCGACATAAGGATCTTATCTTCCCCCAGTCCTAGGTCTGACTTCCAGTTCGTAGTCTTAGACATCTTTTTCATGATGAGACTTGACACCCATTGTCATCTGCCGAGCTAGTTCCCTCTTCTCCGTTCCCTTTTTCCTGTTTTCCTTCTTCTTATCCAGAACCATAAGTTAGATAGAAATTCCATGTCTGAAGGTTTTTTTGGATAGTGAACCTCATGAAGTGGCCAAAGCCAACAGTCTGAAGGCAATGTAATCGAGTTTATGGCGACCCGGTGCAGACTGGTTCTCTTTCTCTTCCTATTCATTCGAATTTAAGTATGTTACTTCCGGATAGCTAGATTCGATAGCAGCTTATGCCATTAAGGCAATGAAATTCTTTCGTTATTAATGTAATTATTCTTTTTCCTCTTCGATGCACAGAAGAGGGTCTTAGTATAGGATGCAAGAATAGGTTGTAGATCTTTTTACCTTTCACCTCTCTTTAGCCTATCTGTCCTCATGAAATCAACATGGATTCGCCTTATATTATATTATATGGGTTGTATATATTATATGCATTCGCGGAATAAGTTATTTTCTCTTTCTACTATTATTACTTCTTTCTCGATGTTTTGAATATCCCTAGTTACTAGTTAATCATACTTTTTACCTCTTTTTATTATACGCATGGGAATATTCCCACAAACCCTAGAGAAAGGCCCTCTTACTGCTCGAGAATCCGGGAATATCATTGGAAGGAAAATATCCCTTACTAATTAGTTAGGAATGAAGGAAGAATGGGCTGCCATAGTAGAAGGAGGCAGCTTTGTACTAACAGAACATCGTGACAAAGAAAGAAAAAACCGGTTATTCCTATTTCTATAAGACCGCTAATGCCTTAATGGTTTGGGACTTTCGTTGACAGCCTTTAGGTTTAGGCCACTTAGATAAAGCACGGAACTAATAGCAATTGAAGAAGAATCCCCAGTAGAAGAAGGTGCAGCTATTACAGACTCGGTTCTTAAAGAATAAGCTGTGGTTGAGCTAGTGGGATAGTATTCATCTTCCTCTATCAATGTCCATTTCTTTTTCATTTACATCTGGGATGAGAAGCCACTTCCTCAACAGTTAGCTTCTACCACTCACTCCTCTTTTTAGCTTAAAGAAGAGATATCTTTTTTCCCTTTCTAACCTTTTTTCTCTCTGGGCAAAAGCAACTGTCAAACTTATGATTTAAAAACATAGCAATGCTTGCAACCCAGTAGCAAAGTAGACAGTCTAAGGCCCTTTACTAAAGTAAAAGGGTACCTGGAAAATAATTACATCCCAAGGCCGCACGGACTCTCGCATGAGCAAAGGATGGACCGAATAATAATGTAGTAATCCCCTCCATAATTTCAAGAGGCCGGCGATCAGTCGATGAGCTCAGATCATAAGAAAAGAGCACCTCCTTACCTACTAGTAAATCAAGAGGACGTGTCTGATTGAAGGTACCATCCATGAGTCGAGATAATGATAAAGGTATTTGAATTAGAACCTATTTATACTTATACCTATATTATATCGGGATCCGAAAGCACTCATGCTAAGGACGAAATAGCCTTTTACGTAGTTCCCGAGCGAATATATAGGCATATTGGCTGTTCCATCCCTAGACGACCGGAAATTAATGTGGGTTCAAAAAGCTCAAAGATCGAAAGCCCGGGAAAAGCCATATCCCCCCCCCTTTGGACCCATGAGCGGAACCCCACTCAGACAGCAATTCATTATTCTCATCATAAGCATGTCTGACATGAGATCACCACAAAAAGTACGAGAAGTCCATCGGTGCCTTCTTAAGAAAGAAAGCGAGACTCGAACTCTGTAAACATAGTGGATGGGGCTACCCCACCTCGAGTATTTAACGCTCGAGATGAAAGTAAGCCATAAGCTCAAAAGGAAGAAAGGGTGAGGTACAGAAGTGAAGTGACTTAGTTGTCAGGTTACGAAGTATACTGAGTTGATAGATGAAAGTATGAAATCACTGAGTTGTAAGACTCAGGGGTAGACGCTAAGTAGCCCTTCTTATTCTTAGACTTCGAAGGTTGAGTTTTAACGAGTGGAATCAAAGGGAAGCTTGTCTTGCCTAACTATTGATAGTTTGGAAGGCTTTGGAATCCATTCCGTACGATAGAAAGTAAGCCGATCCGAACTTTCATCATAGCCTTGGCTTGAATTGAACCGAAGAGAGCGATGTGAACAGTTCTGAAGGTCACAGATAAAACCCTTAGTTCAGTGCCGGGTTTCACGGTCAATCATTTCATTCTACAGAGGGGATGGGGTGTGGGCACGTAAACACCAGCCGATTTCTTTTTTCAATCCTTAGTACTGGAGCTTCTTCCTTTGAAATCACCCCCATCGTTAACACTAAATCCATAATGCTCAAAATAAATTAGGCAACAAGTAGACCACCGGAAAAAGACCTTATGAAAGGAGGGATAAATCAAACTACTAGTCAACCAAGAAAAAAAGATATGGCAGTCTTGATACGTGACTTACTAAAACCGGAATTAGATCCCTTTCCTATGAACCTTAAACCAAATCTGACAAATAACTGTTCTGCACTATTTCCGAATCAGATAGTATTGGGCGAGACCTTACCTTTATGGGTTTAATCATTATTCCGGATCGAGCACGAAATGGGACTATCTCAAATTCCATTACTAGGCCAATGCTAATGGACGAAGTGGAGATCTCGATGCCTCTCTTCCTCCTTGGTCTATTGAATGGAGGTCTGATCCTTACTAGAAGGAGTTCTCTCCTTGCCGAGCTCAGCAACCCCAAATTTCATTCTAATGGAGTGCTTTCAAGCTCCCTTACTTTTACTCTTTCTTTCCATGATGAGGATCTTTCTATCCGAAACTTGCTTAAGGTCGTCGACTCCTACTAAAGTAAAGGGTGTAATGCTTGGGCTTCCGGAAGGAGAGATCTTATTCGCTCTACTCTATTCTATATAGATCTCATCAAGATCCATAAACCAATTGTCCTTCTTATTTTGTGGTATGTATAATGTATAGTACTCAACTTCGGAAAAGTAGCAAGGCTCTTAAAGAGTTTCACTTTCTTTTAATTGTCTTAAATGCGTCTTCGTCCTCTATGTCGGGATTACTAGACACACTCTAACAATAGAAGTTCGATAAGCCAAGCCTTAGTGCTCGTGCTCAAAATCAAAGAAAGTTGCTTATTCGTGGCAAAAAATGGATATCGAATCTAAGAAAGGCTCCCTCAAGTTGGAGAGGAAATAAAGCACGTAGAGAAGGAAATGTCGTAAAAATAAGTGAGTTGGAGTTCGGATATCGGATAGAGCTCCTACCTAGAATGCTTACGATTGCAAAACAAAAGGGTGAAGGTCATGCAAAAAACATTTAATAGTGCTTCACTTGATCCTGGATCTAGCCGTAGATCAACACTTTTATTAAGTGACTTACACTATCAACCAACAAAGATCCCCTTTGGTGATCCAAAGCGTGAACACTAAGCCTCAATAGAAGCAAAGGCTGAGATTTGAGGACTAGCCCTTGGTGGGCTATGAGATTCTGGTTACACTTGGTTTGATGGAACTGATCTGTATTACACATAATAAACACTTTCACTAGAGCACTTCCTCATGGACTCCCTTCCAGGAAAGCCCTACCCTCCCATTTCTCATATGTGCTGTGCCGTAGCTGCTGCTAGCCTGACTTCTCTTTTTTTTTTTCTTTTTATTCCACGTTAGCAGAGATTAGGTCAGTGTGCAGTTACCTTCCATATGAAGAAGATCTTGAATGAACAAAGGGGAAGACTTTGAGTGAGGAGTCTCTTTTGAAAGCCTTTCCACCGCTCGATGAGATTCGAGATTGCTAATAACAGTAGAAAAGTAGCGGGGCAGGGTAAGGAGCTTTGTGTGGGTTGTTAAAGATCTCGATAGCAGCAGCTACTGTTAACCGATGATGCAATTCAAGATCTTCCGCTCTTAACAGATCCCCGAGCCAAGCTACCTCGGCTCATTCAGACTAAAACTCGACTTCAGTCTTCAATCTTGTGTCGAAGTCAAAAGAAGAAAGGATAACAAAGAAATATTAACTCTTTATTTATATCTTTACCTTATTCGAGTATTTGCCAGTGATATTTTCGTTTCGAGCCGACTTAAACATAAGATAGGAACTCTCTATAATAACTAATTAAAGTCGATTAGAATTCCAGTGATTTAATTAAAAAGTGCGGAAGCTCCCTGGGGGAGGGATCCGAAAATATTCCATGAAATTCAGATTTTTCCAGTGTCAAGCTTAGGCCACTCCTATAGCGGATCAGGAAAAAAAGAAAGAATAGCGTTTTCTGCCTATCTCTCTGAAACACCAAAAAAACTACCTTACCCGGACATCCATCCCCATACCACCGACCCAGACGACGAAAGCTCCTACTTGTATTTATACGCGTATGTATGTGCACCTGCGCGCAGGAGACAATCAGTGGTTGGCGCCCATAACTAACTACCGGCATCGTAAATAAGAAGAATTGGGAATTTCCTTCATATTGTGAGAGAATCAATCGTCTTTCTGCTCGTGAAAACGGAAACGTACTTTCTTAAGGCTAATGCCCTGCCAAGTCAAATTAGGTCAGTGTTCAATTAGTGCTCGCCTGACCATTCTTCTCTCATACTCCACCCAACACTCTGTATTTCGAAACCTCTTAATGGAGAATCACACCTTCCTTTCACTTCTGCCGCTTTGATCTCTTGCGCCGATGCTGGTGTTAATTACAATTCCGACGGGACTCACTGGGGAAAATCCATTAGCATTTAGCATTCCTGCCGCGGATTTCCATCGTCGGTCATTGGCGATTGCTTTCTTAGTGTGGCATCCTTTTGTTCGCTGTCCATTGGTCTCAATCCAATCTTGTTCTTATTCCATTCTCGGTTTGTCAAAAAAGGTACTTCCTTATATCATACTGAGCATATCTGCTATATCCGTTCAAGCAAGCTTGTCCCAAGCCGGCTAAGCAGTTAATTTGGAATCGGATGTGGATGTATGGGATGGAATTACTTTTACTTATATTAGAAATCTTTCATTCGGTCTTTATGCAATTCAAATAAAGTAAAGTAAGAGTCCTTAAAAGGAATCTAACCCTGCAAGCATCAGAACATGCATTCTCGCGATCTACAGAGTCCTTATGGCTTGCTCTTGAAAAAGAATAATCAAATCAAGCAACCTTCTTTACCTACCGAGACAGGGTTGAAAGAATGACCACGAAGGGGGCAAGCTAAACAAAACAAGCAAGCAAGCCATCCAAGTTTATAGAGTCGGAGGTTAGAAAGAACTTGGAGGTTTCCCTGTGACTAACTTTGCGCACTTCCGGTGGTAGCCATTGGGCTAAGTCTCTAGAAAAAGCCACTCACATATTTTTATTTATAGTTCGGTCTGAGATCGGCTAAATTAAGCTACGCTTATCATTTAGATGATCCACGGCTCGCTCAATTAGAACACTAAAGACTTTCAATTCGCTCCAAAGATGCTTTGAATCGCTCCGCTGAGACGATCTGGTCGAGAGGTTGTCCAGTCATCTCGGTGAGGAATTTCGCTATGCCACCCGCTGACCTTACACTGTGAGTACTGCTGCAGCAAAGCCAACGGGAAGATAAGTCCCAGGGCTCAATCTAGGCTGCCGGCCAAGATGAAGATGGATTGAAGGGCTTTTCAGGGAGCTTCAATTGTAGGATCCCTAGCTCGAAATACTGCTTCCAACCAGGAAGAAAAGGAAAGATAGTCGCGAGGAAATCTGATTCCATAGTTAAGACAGACCCTGTGTTTACTTCGCGATAGTCTTAGCTCGACATTGTCAAGCCATACTATCTACCCTTTAAACTTACATTCTATCCTATATATCGGAGATCTAAGGTTTGCACTTACGCTTATGGTAACCGAACTTGGTAACCAAACTCTTTCCCGGCAAGAAGATCCAATCTTTCCTTCGGGCAATTGCAATTGAAACGAAGCGAAGGCGACGGGACCACAAGCTTCGCGCTCTGCCTTTCATTTCAAGAAAGGAAGGGAGGATCCGATGTAGCATGTCAAAAGCCTTTTGACCACTGCGGAAAAGATCGATTTCAAAGGCGATCTGATCCATTTCACCTGCACGTCTAGCATCTTTATTCACTGGGATCACCAGAACTAAGCCCAGTGAGTCACCAACCATCTTACTAGTGACACCTACTTGCTTGTTCGACACCAGATCTTGATCCTGCTCTTCCGGTCCGGCTCTTTCTTGCTCCCATCAAGGTTTCATGTTTTGAGGCTAATCCCTTTTCTGAGTTTAGGGAGGCTCCTATCCGATTGACAAAAGATGCTTGCTCTTAAAGGAGTATGCACTGGGCCCCGCACCACTTCTTAATGAAGAATGGATGCATGAACAATTCCCTATGATACCTACAAGCATTCCATTGAATTGAAAGGCCTTCGGGTCCTTTCCTTATCCCGAGCGAGAGCGATAAAAGGACTAGCGGAGGGAAAGCAAAAGAAGAAAGATAAAAAGGATCGAGACAGGAACTCTCTTATCATAGGCTTGAAGCCCTCATGCCCTATAGGAAGTGGAAGTCAGAAATCCTATCCATCTTGCAAAAAACCTTTGCACGAGTAAGAAAGCAGTCTAGGGCCAAGGAGAGAATCGGACAAGGAACTGCTCTAAGGCATGGCATATTCGTTCTAGAATGAAGACCATTTTCGGCATTCGGCATATGACTCACTAATCTCGGGCAAGGGCTCTTAGTGGGTCCCCTGTTTGCGACGAATATGCTGCGGGTCTTTTACGCACCATCGAATCCAAGTGTGAAAGTGACTTTTGGAGAATCCCGGAAGAATGCTTCGAAGAAGCTATTTGACATAGATATTATCTAGATTCCAATAAGAGCAGGAGTAAGCGTAGCAAAGGACGTTAATCAAAATTATAAGGAAAATGCCCACGCACAGAAAAAAGGAGACGAACGACGAGATGGCATAGATTCTCTTCTACTATTATAGGGATTCCTAAGAGCCTGCCTTATTCGTGAACAACCAGCGGCCCCTTCAAAAGACCCTCTTCCTGAGACTAGGGGCATTGGCTTCACGCTTCGCCGAGCAGAAAAAGGAATACACCAACTACAGAAACTACAGACTCTAAGCCCAACTTCTATTTTTATTGATATCAGAGGGAGGGGTTTCTTTTGAATAGAAAGAATAGATCCACTCTGTGCTTCTGGTATACGAAAAAAGCAGGGATTGAAAGAACCACTCTTACTTTTCTTTTTCAGAAAAGAGGGAGGAAAAGGGATTGGCTAGAAGGAAGCTCGGCAGGGAAGGATTCCTCTTTGGCTGATAGGTACTGTAACTGGTATTCCTGTGATTGGTTTAATTGGTATTTTCTTTTACGGTTCATATTCTTCCTTTCCTTTCCCCATAGGAATATAACTCCTAGTGCTTCAGGCTTCCACTCTATCTATATCGTTCGGGCATCTCCCTGACCGAAGGAGTACTGAAGAAGCTTTCATTTGCTCTTAACGTTAGTGCGAAGAGAGGTGAGACCCTATCTTTCTCTAGGGAATTCATTAGAGGACCTATATTTATTCCCTGCCATTGATAGATCAATCAGACTAGAACTGCTTTTTGAAAAGATTATCTTATACAGCGAACTTGCTTAGGTCAAAGAAGAGAGAGGCTAGGAATCCGGAATCTTCCCCTTTGCATTTCAGATATGCAAAATCAAACCACTACGAGCCCATTCTTTGAACCAGAAAGATTGGATATCAGGCATTTCCATTATTAGTAAGCCTTTGTTTGAAGTTTGAAAGATGTTGATTACTTTTGCCGCTTCGTAAGTGAGATTTCACCACCTTATCAGACGAAGTTGTTAGACCGCTTCGGATAGTTTGTTTTCCCCCCCTGACGTTACTTGTGTTTTTGCAACATCTTCGGTAAGTTCTGTGCTGGTCGTAGAATCCGAAGCTATGATGAAATATCCTAGGTTCCGCATCAGAGTTGGCACAGCGAATGCCCATAGACTAAACGAGGGGACCCAACTCGATATAGTGAGCTTGATATCGCATTTGCTAATCTTCTCATTTAGAGGATACTATTTACTCTGCAAGGCTTTAGTTTGTCATAAGGTTCCTCCTGTACGCCTGTCAATGGATTCGAGTATTTGCCGACAGTGAGTGCCCTTACCATAAATTGGTATGTATTGAGAGTTTTGGGATTTCTTTCGTTCGCTCGCGCATCACGAGTTTTGGATAACGCCTTTTCTTAAGGAATCTTCTTAGTTTCGTTTCCTATATGAGCTTCCGTCGACTACACTGAACTCCTCCTAAAAAAGCGCGTAAGGGGCCACCCACCCATTCCCCTTAGCCCTCTCACTCCCTAAGCTAAGGAATGAAAGGCCACATCTACCTCTAAAAACTAGAATACGAATAAGATCAAAAAGGCCATCATTAGGGCAAAGAGGGCGATTGCTTCCGTTAGAGCAAATCCTAAAATGGCATAACCAAATAATTGTTTAGCCAATGATGGATTTCGTGCGACGGAATGAATCAAAGAACTGAAAACGTTTCCAATACCGATAGCTGCTCCCGCTAAGGCAATTGTAGCTGCTCCCGCACCTATTAATTTAGCACCTTCTAACATTCTCTTTTTTCTTTCTTTTTTACGCTTTTCTTTTACCTCGTCGATTCGAGGTTCATTTTCTTCCTCCTCCTTCCTTCTTTTTCTTCCAATTCGAAGAAATCCAAAAAAACTCCTGATAAATAAATCTCGTCAAGCCCACTTCGCGGTGAACCAGACCGAGCAGGTGAACGAAGAAGGTGAGTATCTCCTTATGAAACAATCCCTGGAAAGCCTTGACCTTCCCTTGTTCTACCCTTCGAACTCGGAGATTGAAAGGTGATTGAATAGGAAGATAACTCTATGCAGCGACAGAGGCGACGATCCCTATATGTTGATAGATACCCGAGAGACCACGTCCTTTCCTTATCCTTAAGGCATGCCCTCTTACTGCTCACGAAGAAGAGGAAGAAGCCCAAGACTGGGAAGCTCTAAACTCGTTAACAGAATCTGTAGCGGGCAAAGGAGTCAGATCGACCTTTCTTATTTCCCACGCCCGAGTGAGTGGTTATGCTTTCATCTGTCTCATTTGAGGATGCCTTTGTTCTACCTCTTGACTTGGTTGCAGATTGACATTGACAAGAGAAGAAGACCTTTCAAGCAAGTTCCTTAATCGGAAAGTCACATTACATTAGGATTGCCGTGGGATACAGAGGTGCTTTTAGGACGTGAAGTCACGATCCTTCTCCTGTTGGGCTTTTTTTTTTAAGACAATCGCTCTTGCTTCCCCGGTGCTCTAGCTTTGACGGATGCCCACTCATCCGGACAAGCCTTTCTATTTAGCCGTGCTTAGCTACACGGCTTAGCCGACCGTCACTAAGACAGGCTTACCAACACTCTGAGCTCGAGGAGCTCTTCGAACACCCGCCTGAGGAGGCGTCGGGGTAATTACATTTCCTTTAGATATTCGTGCTAAGGTCCAAAGTCAGAGGTTTTTGCCGCTTCCAATAGGATGCATACCGGGCTTACAAATCCAGGGCAGACTCGAATAGAAAGCACATACATACGAAAAAAATGTTTGTTTCCAGAGCACCTACTAAACATACATATCGGCACACAAACTATATGTCACGAGCAGGTTGTTATTGACAAATAGAACTGCTGCTGGCACTTTCCTTTTATTCTGACCGAGTGGATTTTGTAAAGCATATTGCTAGTCTTCCTTCTAAGACAGGATCAAACTCGTCTTTTGAGCATGATCACGCCCTGCAGTGGTAGAACCTAGTGAACCAGACGTACGACTTCTGAACCCGAAGCTCTTTTCTTTCTTCTCTTATGATATTTCTTTTCAGGTACTTTGATGCCACTGCTGATAGAAGGGAATGCATGATTTTCGACCATAGGGAGAAGAGTCTGACCCAGAAAGCCATCTTGTAGAGAAAGTCGATTTGGGCAACCAGGGACCAGACCACTAGCCTAGATAATCAAAGAGGCACGGGCTGCTATCTTCTTCTTATTATTATACGATAACGAGATTGGAAAATAGGGATTGGCCCCAAGCCGAATCCAAGTAAAGTACCGGTGCTTGCTATCAGTAGAAGTCTCAGCCTCCTGCTCAACACGAGGAGCTTTAACCCTCTGACTCCAAAGAGCCTAAGTCGGCGGTTCACTTACACAATTTTTATTTTAAGTAAAATAAAGACAAAACAAAAAAACACTTTCTTTAATGGCAAAGCTCGGGTTCCCGACGAGCGGGGCGTGACCCTTCCTTAATATAAATAAGAAATTCGGGGTTCTATTCTAAGACGCTCAGGGGTCAGGAAAAAAGTCCTACTTCGGGTATGATCCACACGGAGATGCATATACTTATGCCAGAGCGCCTGTGTATGTAACTAGAGTATAAGTTTAGTTAGGTCTTGGATAACCTTGACGTCAGGTTTGGGGCTTTCTTCAAATGATCACTGGGCTCCTCTCGGCGGATGATTCAATAGCGGATTCACCCCCATTGGGCACAGTTAGTAAGCCATGTCACGGACCCAAGTACGCCACAAAGTCATTGAAGGGCCATTATTGAGTCAAGCAACCGAAACCGAGCAAAGAAGTCACATCTGAGCTAATTATAACTAACTCATCCGCTTATATTATACCAAGCAAGACCCTTTTGCAGTTTACTCGCCAGTGTCATCACTCACTGGACGAGCCTTTCTATTTGTACCAGTTGAGTACGTCTGCCCAAGACCCAGACAAAAAGCTTTGTACCTTACCACGGAAACTCCGCTATCAATGTCGTCTGGCCCAGTTGCCCCAACTGGACTTAACCATTTGACTTCTGACAATAAGAGGAAGAGAAGCCCTCTTGAGTAAGGGCTCTTGAGTTAGAGTTCGAACTCACCTTCTTTCTTCTATTTCATAGCCTCTTCCGTATTCTCAATCGGAATAGCCAGGCCTTAAATCTGGAACCGAATCCGAAAGAGACGCAGCAGCAAGAGGTCCTGAATCAAATAGAGCAAGCAAGTCCGTATTCTGTTCGGCTTACGGCTTCATTCCCAGAGTAAGGAGAAAGAAGACAGCGCCGGGGAATAGCTCCGAGAGGGACTTCTCTGAGTAAAGAGATAAGTAAGGGTAAGAGTCATTCCAATTGAGTAGGTGAACCAAGAGTCTCTTTCGAGCGAGATCCTTTACCACGCCTAACTAAATGAAAGAAAGTAAGAGAGAGAGTGGCCGCCGCTGATATGAAGCCCAAAAATTCTTTACTTGGACTCCGTGCACCTCTTATTATATAACAAAGAAGAAAGCCAATCCAGATATGAGTTTAGAGCATAGGAAGTCGTGCATTCCGAAACAAGCGAAGTCGAGACTTCCCTGTCTTATCTCACTTCGACCTCTGTCTCTGCTTACTCGAGCTAGTACCTACTTTCCATAGTTATTGGTCGAGTAATCTGCCTTCCTATCGGTTGTTGAGTTAGCATCCGCTTTCTCTTTCTCCTCTGTTCCGCAGCTGTGAAATTGTCTCCCTGTGCCCTTGAAAGCACTAGAGGAAAGGAGAAGCTATGAGGTGCTCCACGGGACTGCTTGATGAAGTCTTCGTCCTACATCCCTTTCAAGAGGGTCAAGCTATGGCCATGCTAGCCCCACAAGTCCCTGTTCCGATCATGCCACTGCTCGAAGCGGAAGAGCTAAATTGAAAAGCGGCTTCGGAGCGCAAGGTTCTCTTTCACCGCTAAGGGCACTTGACAGTGCAGCAGGCATCGGAAACACAAGCTCAGTAGCAATTCATTTTAGCAACTATACAGGCTATAAACAAGCCTATAAGCCCTTTTTTCTCTAAAAGAGAGAGATTCATACTTATCAATATTACAAGGGAAAGAAAAGCTCCGAAACCGAAAAGGGATATCCCGATTTGCTTGCCTACTTGATTGCTTCCTAAACAGGATGTGCATTTCTCCTAGAACCGGCTGGCTTACGGGCTTACAGGGAACCAGAAATGCTTGGAAGTGGCACTCCAACAGGCACTGAAATTAGATAAACTTCAACTGGCTTGGCTGTAAGGTAACGGGCTGGAACAGAACTTCCAGTTAGAAAGGAGACATAAGGATACTTGAAGAGCACTTGAGGATTTTAAGTCTATTTACTGACTCTATGGTTAGCTTGTAAGCTCTCCTAGGGATAGAATATGAACTATTATTAAGATTTGGTCAAACCCTGTTTAAATTGAGTTCTAAATTTGCAACCTGTGTTCAGACAAAGAGACTAGGAAGATAGATAAGAGTGGATTCTTGGGTCGTATTCAGATGGCATGTATATCGCCATAGGAGTACCCTTTTAATTTAAGGGGTAGTGCCTATCTATCCCTTTTCATAGCAGGCCTCATCAGCCCGACGAGAAGGATAGAGATACCCGGAGATTCTAACGAATCGTCGGGAATCAGAATCCATTACACCAGCTGCAGCAACCGTTGAAAGATCAGCCTTTGGAGTGACTCCCGAGGCGCGGGAAGCAGTTTCGGATGTAGCAACCTTTGGTACAGCGTGAACGGTCAGGGAAGAGAAATTCCTTTTCATCCTAGTTGTACTTCCTCGTTGTAGAAGGCATAACCACTAGAGCTCGGGAGCTGGGATAGGAGCTGCATGGGAAGGGCCCTACGTGACATTTTCTTTATTGACGTTACAACATGACTATTCAGTTCAGGTGTGGTATCTGAGTCCCTTAGCTATACCTCCGTTTCTTCTTGTGCAACTGAAGGCTCTATTTTATGATAATAGATGGGCTTGGCCGGCATTGAAGCTTGAATAATTTTAAAACTTCAAGGTCTCTAACAGTAACAGAGTTCACCATTGTGCCTTTTTATATTATAGGATTCCGGCTTCCGACACCCACTTCATGATCCTAATCTTGCACCTTGTAGCACTCGGCTTGAAATTCTCAAACCGTACCGAGTTCCTCTCCAACCAGATTGCCCATAAAATGTTGATAAAGCCAGCATTCCAGAGATCTTTTAGCAGAGAAGAAAGTCGCCTAAATTTCATTACCTTACAGTCGAGTGGCTTAAAAGCTCCTCCATGGTTTCAGTCCCCCCCGAAGTGGGACTCTCATGCAGTAAGACAATTCCCCCATTTAGCCCTCAGTTTTGTCAGCATCCTCAGACCCTCCCTCAAAGACGGATTCTAAGGTTTCTCCCAGGTTAGATAACTTTCCCCGCTGTCCTTCTTTCAGCCGGTCCAAACTTCCTTCTCTTCTGGTTAGTCCTATAAATAGGTAATCGGATCGGCAACAGGCTTTATGTGGGTTCAATACCGATGAAAGAGGGATCTTTAAGAACTTTGTATAGCGAATCAAGAAGAATGAGCTATCTTTGATACGGACCTCCACCAATGAAAAAGAAAGAATAGGCTGATCTAGAGGGGCAGGCGAAAACTCTGCTGCTCCCCCCAAAGGTTCATCATGCAGAAAGATACAACAAGAAAGCAGGAGGGTCCGAAGGAGATCGAGTAAGGGAATCGGAAGCAAGCGACCAGAAAGGGCAGAATACTAGACTCGCCCTTGAACGAAACGCATGGGCGGAAGAAGGAGATCGGTACTCTTTTTCCCCAGACAGATCAGTTGATGGATAGAGGTTCATCTTACGTCGAATATGCCACTCCGGAGTCTCCTTGAACAGGAATCATTACCTTCGATAACATCGACTCATATTGCAACTCATCTCTTCACCGGGAGCGCCGCCCACTCTAGCAAAAACTATACGCATCGAATGAAGGTGACTGGCCCGATCCGAAGAGAGAAGAGAAAGTCATCACTTCTTTGTGCTAGTCTTTCTAATTTCGCAGCTCTTTCTTTTTCGGGGCCTATCCCGGATGAGAAAGATACAAAGCCTGTTGACTCTGATGCTTGCTTGATGGGAGAAATGGGTTGGGATCCTGCCTTGCCCACCTGAGTCCAATCCCTTCTTTGATGGTCGGAGGTCAGCCCCATGGGATAGGATATTTGCCTTCATTGGTCCTTCCTCTCCTTGACTTGTATTAGTAGGGCGTTCTTCATCTAAAGGCTCTTCATATCATGAACTTGCCCAAGTCAAACTCTTCTTGTTGCGAGAGAAGGTTCTGGTAAGCTCGTCAGGTGCTGGCGAGTGACGATTGCCACTCCTACCGTTGCTAAAGCTTTCTCTTTAAGGCTTTTCACTCCGATTATCGTTATTCAAGCGGTATCACAGAGAATCTTTCCTTTCTTTCGTCCTTCTGGCAAGGGTTTGAATGAAGAGGGGCTTGGTAGCTAGGAAAGTCAAGTCAGGGAGGAAGGCGCTTTACTATTTGGCAAGTAGCGGGCTTTCTTGTAGCTTTGGGGATTTTTTAATGCGGATTAAAAAATTCAAGCTCAAGTGCAAGCTGAGTAAACTTGTTCAGCTTTACTGCAAGTCTAAAGAAAGGGAGGGTCTGAAAGAGTCGCTATTAGCTCGCTTAAATCTCTCCACTCGCATAGTAAACTGCGCTCGCCCTAGTCAAATCCAGATCTTCTTTCTTTGCGAGCGGAAGTCAGAACGAATACCGAGACTCCTTTCTTTTACGCTGTTATGAAAGCGGATCGGTAATGAAAAGGAAAGAGCAGGCGGTAAGTAAGGCAATTCCTTCCGGTAGTGGATGCTGGTGAATCAGAGTGAAATCTATCTTTTCGGAAGCGAAGTCATAACTTATACCGTTCGAAAGGCGCTCCAGCCCTTATGATTATGAATAGATAGAACCGTTCTTTCTTTGCGGTTACGGTAAGCAAGTGTCTATTAGTACACAACACTCGTTTATAAAAGACGAATAACTGACTTTACTGACGAGCGTGAGAGCGATGCGCTTTGTCTTTTGGTTTTTAACTTCTAAGAGCTTTTAAGTCGGAACTCAAAGCTAGTGCGTTAAGCAAGCTTGTTTGTTGTAAGGCTATCGAATTAGAGAATTCCCTCTTGAAGTTTTGCTCTTCTAAAGATAGATAGTTTAGGGAAAGCAAGTGCTGTGATGAGATCTGTCTTTCGGACACCATTACCTTGTTGCTCGCATCGTGATCGATGTAGATTCTTCCTCTCCAGAGCCCCGACCAGTCTTGACTGAAAAGCTTTCAGACCCCTGTGCGAACAAGTTATACTAGCAACTTGCTGTGTCATGTCCGTTTTCGTTACACATATGATATGGTACCTCTTTATCCTGAGATCTCTTTTGCTACTGGTGCAATCACCTCTCATGAGGTTGAAGCTGAGCCAAAATCTGTCCCACTAACCTGGCCAATCTCTTGGGTGAAATGTCTGGGGTGACATGTGCATTCCGAAATTTTTCCATCATTTATTCTCACTCTGAAGTTAAAAGAAGACCTAAGATCGAAATTTGGGCAGGGGCTTTGCTAAACTGTTCAGCCGCATTCTATTCCGACCTCTGGATTTCCTTGAGAAAAGCATCAGTATTTTCCTTCCCTTTTCCTTTCTCTTTGTCTTTTTCTTTATTTCCATCTGTTTTCAGGTTGTCTGGCTTAAAACATCTGCCAGAGCGAGTCATGTTCCCAATCTCATCACAATCTTCCCTTTCTCTCTTCTCTGTATCTTTTCTCCCAAGAGACTTTATCAAGATTGTAGACGGGAGGTGGTTGGTAAGGGGTAATAGTGGTTGTGGTGCAGGCAGGGTGAGGGGTTGAGTCGGGATTTGAATAAAAACTAGATTTTGGGGTCAAGGGAATCGGGCCCCGGCTTCGCCCGAAGCGTGCTACGGAACGAACCTTGTCTACGAAGCAAGTTCAGTCAGCGCATAAATAGTCCGCTAGTGTAGTTGACTAGTAGTACCATTAGCCTAAACGTTCCGTATCCTTCGCGGCCGCCAATAGTTCTAATTCCTTCGCTATTGGAACTATGACTCCCGGGTCTCGTCTGTGGTATAGACGGAGTTTCCTGCCTCCCGCCACAAATCTAGAAAAGGGTAGCTAGTGTCCCTATGACTTGAAACACTTCTCCGTAAGAAGCACTATTGGCTGCTTACACACCTACTCTTAGTCTAGTCCTTGACCTGGGCTTTTTAGGGATTCCCTGAAACCAGAGCAAGAACCGCTTTCTAGTTGGATTCTTACGCGTAAAAGCTCCTCTCCCAGGAGGTCGAGGCAATAAGCTCCTCGGCTTCAGTTGAAGCTCCTGGCCTATTGGTTGATGATAGGGTTCTTGTTGGTCCTGTTGGTAGAGTTCCTGCCCTTGGCCTTGGTTCCAGTCTTGTCTCGCATGCCAGCAAGTATTCTAGAAAGAATGACTTGGTTTCATGTAGCTACGCTATCCTCTCGCCTTTTGCACCTGCCTTGTGTTGCTAGGAAATGGCTAAGCCTTTTTTTTTCGAGGCTTTCACCCGCACTAGTATATGGTGATATCCAACTCGAAAGCCCGAACACAGCTTACCTTCTTATTAGAGAAAGGGGAAAGGGGCAAAAACCAAACAAAGCTAAGGAGCTGACAACTGCGAGACTAGGAGAATAGGAAAGACTTGGTATAGAATCCGTGCCTTCGTTCCGGCTATAATTAGCAAGCGAGTAGGGGAACCGTTCCTTCCGTTCAGTAAGGGAATACAAGCATTACGGGGAGTTTTTTAATAGGAATATGACTCAAGTCAAGCGAAGCGTAGTGAGGAAGGAGGGGAAGAACTACTAGAGAAAGGCTAAGTGAAGTACTTCTCGGGACTTCTCTTTTCTTCTTTCAAATTCTTCTCTTCTTGCTTATCACCGACTTTCCGAGCGTAGTCTGTAGTAGGGAGGGCCATTCTCGCAGGAGTTAGAGTAGGAACATGACAAACCATTATAATGCATTCTCGCAGGAAGTAGCATACTCATGTTGCCTGCTTTCGTTCCTTTCGTCTCGAAGGCCGGTTCAGTAATAGTTCAAATCCTTCTAACTGTCTAGTGCATTAAGGCGGCATGTCTTACTCCGCGCCAGCAGTGAACGAAGTGTCACACCTTGGCCGTCTCTCAGGCCTCCTCTTCGAGAAAGAAATTCACATTATTAGGCAAGTTTAGAACTGAACTCCAAGGAAAAGGGCATAGATGCAGAAAAAGAATTTGGCGGGCCGGACAAAGAGAAAAAGAACCACCAGCGGTTACACCGAGTTTGCTCGGTAGCCTACCAAACTACTAGGCGAGAAGGGATCTAATCGAATAAAGCAGCATAAGACAAGAGATCTTTGGAATCAAGCTTGTTACGCATAAAGTAAAGCACCGGTACCTGCGGGTAGCGCCTACGTTAGATAGCCTTATGGCACGGAATGAAGGATCGAGAAAGCTGCGCCCAATAGAGCTTAGCCAAGAAAGGGAGTCAGAGGCGACACCGGGTGGGAAGAGAGCACCCTAGTTTGCTCCATACAGGAGCGAGGGATTCTTCTAGAAAAGCAAATCAAATTCCAAAGAACTATAAGTCTGTTCTCAATTTCACCTTGAGAAGCTTCGTCCTTTTCTTCTTCACGTGCAAAAGCCCTTTCAGGGCTGGTAAAGACTGAACGACTTGGGTTCTGGAATGCCAATGAAGATGAAACTTCATCTAGCACCTGTCTCGGCATTTGCTTTATAGAGGAATCTCCCCTTCCCCCGTCCTTGCTTCAGCTTGAATTGAATTCTTTCACTTCCTTTGAGCTTTCTTGGCCTACGCATTCTTTTCACATGAGGAAGTTCTTATTCTTGTTCTTGAGAGTCAACCTCAGACCTTTATCCAATCCTCGAAACGAGGTACTCCAAGGGTATCGTACATACTATAGATTCTACCTCAGCCGTTGACCAGATCATTACCAACATAGACCCGGGCAGAGCTCGTTTGACTTTACTGTGATTCGACTCCCAAGGAGATTGATCGTATAAGAGGAGCCAAACCAGTCTTAGGCCGAAGACCCCCCTCATCTATAATTTAATAAGTGGTGCTTCACACGGACCGTGGGAGCAGAAAGGGAAAGAAAAAGAAAATGTGGTTCAAAAGGCTTGGCTTATTCTCATTTACTTATTAGTTTTGTCTGTTCATTTGCTCTGATCGCAGAGCGACATACCGAATAAAAAAGGATCAGATTTTAAGCAATGACTTAAGCCAACAGAGTAAGAAATGCTTAGGTCAGGGGAAGTCCCTCTTCCTACAATCCCTCTTTTGACTTTTTCCATTGAATGGCAGGTCTTAAGTTTGAGTTTACTTTGCCTTCGAGCCTCTTTGAGTGAAAATCTATTAGCCAGCTAGCCCTAAGACTCTCAGTCCTTATTTTGATAAGGCAAAAGAGAACAAAGGGAGGGAAAGCGAGATTTTTTTGAGTTCTTTCTTTTACGCAAGTCAAGCTCTTGTCGCTAATCTTTCATTATGGTAGGTCAGTAAAGTAAAGCGAACAAGTCTCTTAGTTATCCCAAGGAGTTAAGGTAGGTCAAGGGCTAAAGCAGGCCAATTCTTGAGCAAGTGGTGAGTTATCGTGCTTAGGAAAGTAGGGCATTTTTTCAATCCAGCCCATCTACTTATAGTACGAGTTATCTTAATCGAGGGTAGGGCAAGCAAGTAACAAAGGTGAATTTGGGCTCTATTTTTGTATGAGCCCTAAGAAAATCACGCAGTTCCTCTTTGACTTCCGCCTGTATTACATGAATGTTTGGGGCAGGCGGCGCAGCCTCTGGTTGGGGGGCGGGCTCTCTCCTGGGCTGTTCCAAGTCCCTAAAGAGAGACTCCCCGCTTATGCCCGGGGAAGAGATTTCGAGCGAACCAGGAATCCGCTGCTTTTTCCCCTCGTCATGCTGATAGTCGATGAGGCTCTTGAAAAAGTTCCCGTAGCCCTATAAGCAAAACGCCTGCCGTGTCTACCCCGCCGCAGGTCTCTTTTGTGCTCTTGTTCCTCAAAGCATATGATTTCCATTCCACTCAATTCCTCTACCCTATCCTTTCAGTCGAGTTACTACGTTCCTTGTAATGGTTTACTTGGACTTCCCCTTCAAAAAGAATAAGAGTTGGTATGTCGAATTGGATCTCGCCATGGCCTCAACCCGCGAATCGGGCTTTTTGCATCCAGGACTGTTAAGATTTAGGGCTTGCTTTCTTTTTTTCATTAATCTCTCTTCACGCCCTCGCCTTTGTACAAGTACAATAATAATCCTAGCACACGTCTTTTTGAACTATGAGAGCTGTTTGTATACTTGCGTAAGAGGCTTTTTCCGTGATTCCAGTTAGGGACTCGGGTGCCCTTAATTTCATATCTTTTTTGGTACTGCCCCATAAGAAGAATCAGTAGGCTGGTCAAGTAGCCTTTTTGATGCATAAGATAAGCTGGAGGGCTTCTGCGCCCCAATCATTCTATTTTCGTTTGTGGCCTTTGAAAGCTTCTTTCATTGAATTCAAAGATCGATGGCTGTGAAGCATGCTGTCTTATTACGATGAGGCAGGTTATCTTCCCCGCCTTGAATCAATATATATAGAAAGAGAGACCGATGCCAAGAAGTCTTCCCATCCCAAGTCGCTTGCTTAAGGTGGTTCGTCTGACCAAGAAAGAAAGTCCAAGAGGAATTGGATATTTATTTTGCCCGTAGATCTTCTTTCGCGAGATGCGATCCAAAATAGGAAACTGGATGCCGAAGCCTTTCTAATAAGAATGTCGAATAGAAGACCCTTGAAGTAATAAAAAGAGAAAGGATCCCGCGCACTCGATGCTTTTCTCCTGGAGATGAAGGCCCGTACTCCCTGTGCCGAGGAGTCCCAGGAGCGTAACGTAAGGATCTAGTTTCTTGTTTTTTTTTAGTGTGCTCAGCAGGCCAATGCAAACAACACTAAAAACCAGAAGCACTTTGACTGTCTCTATTCTCCCTTACCCTAATGTCTACCTCTTATCTTTATAAGGTATTCAAGATCCTATAGCCTAAAGGGAAGATAAGAAGGGGGTATTCCCCTAGGAGAACTTAAGAGATCTCAATTACTAAGTTAAGTTCTTCCTTTCCCTCGGTCCCAACAGTATCTTCCATACCGGATTCTTCTTAATTATTGGACTGAAACCGGGCAAGAAAGGTTCTTCCTTTTTGCTATCTAATGAAAAGGAAAAGAAAAGGAAGTCTTTTAATCAGCAAAGGGGAAAGGCAAAGGCTACACATACAATTACAATTGAAGTCCAAGCATGGATTGCTTCCTAGCCCTAGGAATGCTTTCTTTCTTCTTTTATTGATATGGATTGCCCGGAAAGTAGGTAGGAAGAAAGACCTTTACCGCTTCTCTCTATCCTACTCGTACGGATAGAAAGCCATTAAAGGAAACAGACTCCCTAGTTGTCTTAAGTTAAGAACCGAAACCTAAGGTGAAGGATAATACTGAGACCAAGCAGTACTTCTTATGATTGGGAGACCTCCTATTTATTATCTTCCAAGTTAATAGGAAAGAGTAGAATGCAAGTCGTCTATTATTATTATGAGTGCCTAAGACATGCTAATTGCAGAAGCCAGAAGGACTAGAAGGAAGGACGTATCTGCCCTTTACTTGTGTCTAGGACTTCCGAAAGGTGTAAAAATCCCTAGGGGAAAGTCTTTAGCGAAGATCGAAGCTTCTGCGAGCATCTCTTAAACCTCTGGTGGCTTCATTCATTGATCAAACCTTTATATTTCTTTTTTTCCTCTTCAGGCTTTAACACTAGAGGTTCCCGAAAACCTTGGGCTTGGAGTGAAATCCATAGCAAAAAGGGAGCGAGTAAAAGGAAGAGTAAAGCTATAGATAATTTTGAGAACCTTGGCATAATAGAGTAAATTAGGATCTTAGTTACCTCTTACAGCGTCCGGCTTTGCTTTCTCATTGGTACATTGTTAGGGAATCTTAACCGGAAGATGCATCTAGGGTTTATTTAATTTAACAAGGCTTTCTAAAAAGGCCTTCTCGTTTGCTCACTAGCCGATGTCATCTGCTTTAGCCTTTCGTTATCATACACCCACTCTCCGTATTGCAAGCTTTCGAAGTCTTGCATTCATTTCTGTCTCATTTTCATTTCAGGTAGAGTGTACCCGGCCCCTATAGGAACCCCCTGATCTGCTGGGGGGAATTCCTATTCAAGAGGCTCACTTTGAAGGAGCGATATCTAGCAAGTCTTCCGTGAGTGAATGGTCTCATCCAGTCCGCGAGTCAATCCTATCAGCCGATCAGCCTAATACTTAAGGACTGAGTTTCCTTTCAAACTCTCAATTGAATAAGAAAAGAAAGCGTAGAAAGAAGCCTCTTCATATTCTTCATAGAGTCGATCTAGAAAGCAACGCCCAATAGAGCTTCGCCTTGTGTAGACCTATCTTTTTTGGTCTCGCTTAGCCGGTCACCGTATGCCTAAGATCCTATTCTGAGATTGGAAGAGAGCCCTTTTCTGATCTGATGATCCTCTTTCTTTTTTCAATTGTGCAGAATCCGAGGTTAAGCTATATGCGTAACACACCTTGCTTTTCGATGATGACATCACCTTTCCAAAAGAGCTTGACTCCGGGCCCGACATGATCGAGAGGTTGGATGAAAGTCAAGGGTGACTGCTGTCAAAGTAAAGTAGATCGTGATCCGCGAAGGGAACGAATAGAAGCATCTTATGAAGATCTGACTTTCCTATTGAAACTAAGAGTTCAGTTTCAGACCGACAGGTTCTATCTAATTGCAGAACGTAGATAAAGAGAGAGAGAGAAGTTTGTCTTTTGGTCAACATGGAGAGTTTACTTTACACATTGGACCGGGAAGAGAGATGGGAAAAAGACAGCACTGCAAGGGCATATGGCACGCAAAGGAAATCCGATTTCGGTCAGACTCTATCTTAATCGTAGTTCAGATTCAAGTCGGTTCAGTGAGGGCGACCGCCAAAGTCACCGAATGGGTCAGTCTTTTCCTTCAGTTTGTCCTCTATTTTAAATAAAGCGTGGGAGGACGTTGCAGATGTCCGTCCCGGACACGACTTCTTCTAAGGCTAGAAGACCACTGGAAAACACCCGGGACCAGAGCATGTCGTGAAAGAAGCACGCTGGGCGGGCGTGCTTCGACCGTGTCTCCGGGGCACAGTTGAATAATCATAAACGCGAGGTGCAGGATACCAGGCCGAGAAACCCGGGCAACCACCCCCTATGTGCCGATCGCTAGCACATTCAGGGCCCCGGCGCCCAGCTCCGCTGGAGAGGCCTAGCCTGCTCTGATAAATGCTAATTCGGTTCGGATAGACTTCATTCAAAAACGCCGCCGCCCGAAAACAAGTGCTAAGTTTCAGATCAGTGAATAAACCGAAACGAAAGAAGAGACGTTTCTCGCTCGGCGCCTAAAGCGCACTATGCTCCGCTTCAACAAATGAGAGTTTTCGGTGGAACCGGTGAACCACGCGAGCTGGTTAGATGCGTGGGACAGAGGGCTTATAGTACCTGCTAGCGCGGCTATGCAGTGGAAGGGAAGGAGCCTAAATCTACCCCCTTCTCTATTTTTTTTTTTATCAGGGTGTGCAGTTTTGGATTGGAAACCTATGGGCCTTTCCTTTCAAATGACAACTGCCTCTTCCTGCTGCGAGGGCGTTGCACGAAACCAAACCGCCCCCCGCCCGATCAAGTACCAGTTGCTGGTAGGCCCACTTAGGTTAGGGGGGGCATTGTCCCTCAGTTCTTACCAACCTCCGGTGTGTAATCGACATCTTGCTAGCTTCAACTCGGTTGAATAAGAATCATGCCTGCGGCACCCTCTGCTGTCCATTTCTTATTCATTCAGGGTGCTCGGCCGGTGCTCCTTTCTCAAACCAGAACAACTCTGAACGTTAGGGAGGGAAGACCACCTGAGCGAACCGACCGAAGGGACTTGACTTATCCAAACCGAACGATAGCGGCTTAAAGCTAAGCCTAGAGCAGCGTCGCTGCTTGATCGGCGGTGAGGAGCATCTCCAATATGGGGCAAAGGATCAAGCGCTTTGACTTTGTCCCCCGGGATCCACCACAGGTTGGGTTTGAGTGAGAGCCGTGTGATAGGTGACTATCCAGCACGGTTCGGAGAGCACTTTTTTTTGAGTCTGCGCTGGTGAATGGAAGCCCCCCCTATCAAGCAAGAAAGAAGCGGCTCTTTCCACGGCGGAGTCACCATTGACTCTATTTATTATTATGGTAAATTAGTGTATCAAAATGTCAATCTGAGATCTTATTTCGGTTCGCCACCTACGACAAAGGTGAGTCTCGGTAGGTGTATTATTCTACATTTTTCCAAAAGAACATTCATTCATTTTTTTCTTCCCCATGGACGACGACGACTGAAACGACGCAAAAAAACCAGACCCGGAAAGGGGAAGGGATTCGGGAAAGTGGGGCCGATCAGGTGTCTTCATTCAAGCGACAATACAGAAGAAGAACGAAACAAAGTGAGAGGCCGGGGGGCAGGGAAAAGAGTCGAGTCGATCAGGCTCGACGACCGGGAGAAGGAAAACGAAATCAGGATTTGGCCGAAAAAGAAGGAAGGCTATGGATACCATGACCGATCACCATCGAGAAAGAAGAATCTTTCTAAATTACTTCTGGTCAGCGGGGCCTTCAAGCATCCGAAAGACGCCGGGGTTGTAAATGACATATCCTTCCTGATAGAAAATGACGACTCCTTCAGAAAAACGAAGTTATTCCATTTCTTTTTCCCAAAGAAGTCCCGCTCCGACGGCCCGACGAGTCATCTACTTAAAAGTAAAAGGACCCTCCCCGCAGTGCGCCTCTCCTTGAATTATTTGGTCATGCAATATTTTTTGAATACAAAGAACCAAATTCATTTCGACCCCGTCGTAGTTCTCAATCATTTCGTGTCACCGGGCGTGGCTGAACCATTTACGATGGGGGGAGCGAATGCACAGGGAAGAAGCTTAGATAAGAGAATACGTTCTCGCATCGCCTTTTTTGTAGAAAGCTTGACCAGCGAGAAAAAGTGTTTGGCCGAAGCCAAAAAGAGGTTGACTCACTTCATTCGCCAAGCGAATGATCTTCGCTTCGCGGGAACAACAAAAACCACCATCTCGCTCTTTCCTTTCTTCGGTGCTACCTTTTTCTTTCTAAGGGATGGGGTTGGGGTGTATAATAACCTTTTTTTTAAGGATGCCCGGGAACAACTCCTAGGTCAATTAAGGAGAAAATGCTTTTACCTCTTGGGTAAGGATAAGGTAATGGAATTGAGAGATAAATTCATAAACCTAGGTGGGATAGGAGAATTGATAAAGGGAATAGAGATGATGATTTCTATCATACTGAGAAACATAAGAATTCCGTACGGGTACAACTCTTATTTGAACGAAATGAAAAAAATGCGATCTTTGTTGTCTAATAGAACAAACACTAATACCTTAATCACGTCGGTCAAGATTCAATCTGTTTATCAAAGTGCTTCTCTGATTGCTCAAGACATCTCTTTTCAACTGAGCAACAAAAGAAGATCATTTAGTTCCATTTTTAGTAAAATAGTGAAGGATCTTTCATTATTAATGAATAAATGGGTAGAGGGGATCCGTATATGTTGTTCAGGTCGATTAAAAGGCGCAGAAATAGCTGGAACTGAATGCGGAAAGTATGGAAAAACATCTTGTAATCTATTTAACCAGAAAATAGATTATGCTCCTGCGGAAGTATCTACTCCTTACGGAATCTCAGGTGTCAAAGTGTGGATTTCATATAGTAAAAAAAAGGGGGGATAAA
>Ga0307509_10000388_pt1 | contig 74008 bp, 72 predicted proteins | sample 10_EM_MG_FD_202245 | JGI IMG/M metagenome (GOLD analysis project Ga0307509, IMG submission 202245) | Populus trichocarpa ectomycorrhiza microbial communities from riparian zone in the Pacific Northwest, United States - 10_EM | ecosystem: Host-associated > Plants > Roots > Unclassified | place...
CAGTGGTATGGTAGGTATGATAGGTCGGAGTTTACTGAGTGGAGGGAAGGGAATGACAGTTGGTCAAGGATCATCCCATGCTTGAATAGGGAAGCTATGAAGGCAAACTCGAAGCTAACGGTGGTTAGTACAAGTACAGTAGGCATAAAGATCAATAGAAAGGCGACGACGTGAAATTAGGGGGAAATGAGGAAAGGGCAAGAAGAAGGAGAGAAAAGAAGGATTGATGGAACCAATCAAAGAAATTCCCAACCCGGCGGACTGTAAAAGTCAGCCAACCAGCTGACCGTGGTTCCCTCCCAAGACCCGCGCCTAACGTGGCACCCGGCGGAGAGAAGTTCCCTTCGGCACTAATGCAGGACGGCGAAAATCTCAGTTTGAGAGCCGCTTTCAGCAGAGGGAACTGTGGCTCCACTCGATACCTAGAAACGGTAGCCCAGATCCCGATACTCAGAAAAACACCTCAAAGTGTGGTTCATCTGCTGGCCAACAAGCTTGCAGATAAGCCGCATCCCATCCAGTTAAAAAATTAATCCACCGCCAGTACAGCCAGCACAATCCGCTCTGCCATAGCACCGTCCCCTCAGCTCTATCCATACCAGAGGTGATGAGAGTAGTGTTAGACGATAGCCTCCCCCTTTCCCCCGCTCGCTATAAATGTCGCGATTTGATCGTCACCATCGCAGGTTGGTTAGTGAATGGTTCTGGTCGGATAGTGATAAATTGGATTGATTCCCGTTGGCTTTCTACCTCTGTAACTTTCGTTGGACGATAGCATGGCTTTTCCTTTCAACTGGTCGACGTCCGACATCGCTTACGACAAGTCAAATAGATAGAAACTAGGTTCTCTAATCATATCTCTCGATATTTCAAGTGTTTCATCGGACTTGGATCATTCGACAATGCGAAGATCACGCGGTGAGGACAACGGTCGCGATGACTTCTCCACGCTGTAGGAGCACTGCAAAGCTGATACAACTCCGACCCTCAATCCCTCAAAACGACAACCACCATCTAAGCGAGAAATCAGACAAGTGATGGAAAAAGATGTCCAATAATGCGCCCGATAGAAAGGTATCATCTATCGGTCTTCACCTTACGGAGATTTGAGTTTATATATTTTCAATCACTGACACAGGCCTAATCAGAAGGTACAGAGTGATCACCATCACAAAAACTAAGAGACAGAAAGCTTTCGCCAGGATGTCTTAAAAACACTGAGAACTATGATACACGACGACCTCCGTAATGTTGACAAAAGAAAAGAAAAAATGAACCCAGATCCCAGAGAAAGAAAAACCCAGTGACTAGCAAACCATTTCATTTTCGTTTAAGTTTAAAAGTAACAAACCAGCCCCAAACCAGATATCATTGAAAAAAGAAAACCCCATCCCAGACAAGTTCCATCAAAAACCAACGAGCATTAAAGATGAAACAAATTATTGAGACGAGGCATTATTGTAGATGGGTAAGGGAAGTTTAAGAGCGCTCGCCACGGAGACGGCGAGCAAGCTGGATGTCCTTAGACTGGATGGTGACACGCTTAGCGTGAATGGCTAGTAGTAAATGTTAGTAAAATCGCTAAGCCAGAGATAACATAGATGCATACCACAGAGATTGGTATCCTCGAAGAGGGAGACCAAGTAAGCCTCAACCGACTCCTGAAGAGCACCGATGGCAGAAGACTGGAAACGAAGATCGGACTTGAAGTCCTGAGCGATCTCACGGACCAATCTCTGGAAGGGGAGCTTGCGAATCAAAAGCTCGGTGGACTTTTGGTAACGACGAATCTCACGAAGAGCGACGGTACCAGGCTTATATCTATGAGGCTTCTTGACCCCACCTGCATAATAAATAAACATATTAGATCCAGATCGACAAAAAAGTAAAAAGAGGGAAGAGATAGAAGCTTACCGGTAGAGGGAGCAGACTTGCGAGCAACCTTGTGCGAGAATTGCTTGCGAGGAGCCTTTCCTCCAGTAGACTTGCGAGCGGTCTAAATAAAAATTAAAAAGTAACACGTCAGTGACATTCAACCTTAAATTTAAGCGAGCAAGTAGAAGTTGCAAAGCAAAAACAACCAAGTGGGAAAGGATAAAAACAAAAAGGAATATAATAGAAGGATATAATTAGAAGGAATATTTACCTGTTTAGTACGGGCCATTGTTGTTGATGTTAGTTGTTGAGTGTTTTTTGGGAAGGGTGTTGTGGAATGAGGAAGTGAGTTGTTGGGGAGAAGGAAGGAAAGAGGCGAAGAGGAGGGAGACAGCAGCCTTATATACTCCTAGCGGCGAAAAGAGATCACACAAGTGATGGCAGGGTTAGGTAAGGAAAAACGGACGGGGCTGGGTTGGGAGAGAGGGAAATGGGTTGGGGAGAAGCACCGTTGCAACCGAGGGCGGAACTTGGAAAAAAAGCGTCTCCTTTCCAGCTGTTTTTCTCGTACAAAATTTGTATGGGAAAATTGCAACGCGAAAGCTTCGTAGCAACATGGGATCGCGCTAGCGCCCCATCCAACGACGGCCCCTGCTTACAACCCTGCAACCGATAGCCTGCTGCGACCCAGCCATGCATCGCCCACACACGCACACCCAATCTAATTCCCTTTTGAGATGTTTTTCCCTTTCAACTCGCTCCATGAGCCAATCACCACCATCCTTCCTACAAATCTGACCCATAATTCTCCTCCCCCCGGGATCAGCCAGAGACGGGGGGATCCAAAAACCTTCTTCGCTGAAGCCACTGAAATACTTGTGGTGAGGCAACCCTATGCGAACCCCGATCTTTGCCCTCTGATATACCATCATCATCATATCAAATTCTACGTTCCATAGAGAGCAAGCGCTCTCCCTTTGATTGGATTATCTACAGATATTCAAAAACTATGACTGCCTCTCTCTACAAAGTTTCAATACGGTACTATTCTTTGTTGCCTTGTCCTCAAAGAATGACTCTTTTTGCCGACCGTAGGCGCCAGAATACCACCCAAAGTTTGTAATAGCATCGCCTAGTATTTCCTCGCCTACCCGCCTTCAATAGAAAAGAAAAGAAATAAGGCCATCGTGAAAAAAAAAAACTTCTTCCAACCATCTCTGAATCACTCTTCCCTTCCTCCCTCATCTAATATTCCAGCCTCCATAATAATTCCCTCTTGCTAGCGTGAACCTATATCCCAAAGCAGATGAGGTCAGCGATCACGGTCGCGCCGCCAAGCAATCCACAGCACCAAGGAATGGAAGGAACAGAATTAAATTTACCATTCCAGAGTTCAGGGTCAGGGTTTTTCCAACCAAAGGGCAACCAAACAGGAACCCCGTCGCACACGCGCTCCCCTGGCAAAAAAGGCCAGAAAGAAAAAAGAAAAAAAGTTCAGATTTCGCAAGGGCGGGCGACACGGGTTGATGCAGAGCCCACCGATCGACCGCCGCACTTTGTTCAAATACCGCCTCTCTTCCCCCACTCCTTACCTCTTTTCCTCTTCTTTCTTCCCCATCCATCAAACAAACAAGCAATTTCCCCTTTGACTCTCAGCACTACTACTACCGCTACCACTACCAAACAAGGTCTTTTTTCCTTAACAAACTACCAAACTTCATCATGACTGGACGCGGAAAAGGTGGCAAGGGACTTGGAAAGGGCGGTGCTAAGCGCCACAGGAAGATTCTTCGTGACAATATTCAGGGTATCACAAAGCCTGCCATTCGTCGTCTCGCACGTCGTGGTGGTGTTAAGCGTATTTCCGCTAGTATGTTCCTCTTCTTGATAATCGCGACTCAAAGACACAAATAATTAACCCATCCATCAAATAGTGATCTACGAAGAGACCCGCGGAGTCCTCAAGACCTTCCTCGAAGGCGTCATTCGTGATGCCGTCACCTACACCGAGCACGCTAAGCGCAAGACTGTTACCTCCCTCGACGTTGTCTACGCCCTCAAGCGTCAAGGACGCACTCTCTACGGTTTCGGTGGTTAAATGTTGTCTTCAAGGTGGATTATTTTCCTGTACTAGTGGTGGCTTTTCTCAATCTTTCTATCTTAAACCAAAGGTGTTATTTTCTTTAAAGGGGTTCTTTCCATATTTTTTTAGGGCGGGCTTTCAAACGGTTTCTTTTTCATGTGTCTTGTTCATTGCTAGCTCAGTTTTCTCTTTCCTCCTTCGTGTTATGGAGGAGGAGTGGCTCTGAGATTTTATTAAATGGCAGTCCTAGTGCTACGATGAAATGTGTGTTGAATAATCAGGGCAATCGAAACATCCCCTTGCTCAGTCAATTCGCATTGGTGTTGCTGTTATTCCAAAGTGAAATGAAATCATAGACGTGTTGTTTTGATGTTGAAACTTGCCACTGACGTGTCCTTGCCGTTTGTGGCGATTGTCTTGTCTCGCTACGACGTGATTGACGGTTGTCTACCGGTCTCTAACATTGTACGAGTGCTCGTACAGTAGTATCGCTACGGTATGATACTCGTAGAAGAAGCGATGAACGTGCATCAGTTCAAATTGGAGCGGGTATCGCACCTTGGGGTCCAAAGAAATGAAATGATACTGAATACCGTAGTCTCCCACAAAATACCGATAGTCACCCATCGTCACAGTTTGACAAACGAAAAAACACAAATTAGTAGCCATGTTGTGTGTGCACCCCCACCCAGCATTTTCACGAATAATAAATTCTTCCTTCAAATTCGTCAAAACGCGCACCGCGAAATCGCCACCCGAATGCTTAGTTGCCCATCTCTCTCTTCTTCTCCTCTCGTAGTGAATAAAATACCACCCCCTTCCCAACAGAAATCCCGCAAAATGGTCTCCCTCCCTCCCTCTCGGGAAACACATCAAGGTGCCTTATGAAGCTGTACGACACAACAACTACATCCGTAAGGGTTTTTCATACCCTTTCTCTCCCTTATTCGGGAAAACGGAAATCGTGAAATTACCCTTGGTGTGCGAAAAAAATCCGAAAATAGCTATCATACCGGAAAAGGGCTCCTTGCTGTCTTTCGCTATATCGGTAATGAGTTATCGCTCTTGAGGTGGATAATATAATACATGGGCTAAAAACCCCTATCATAGCATAATAGCAATGATTGGAGGGGGTATGATGATGTTGGAACTTTGCGGATGGATGGAGTTGTATATACGGCAGTTACAAAACAACAACAACAGTGTCCTAACTATGAACTCTCCTCCTCTCCTTCTTCTCCTCTCCTTCTTCTCCTCCAAGTCCGTCACCCCCTTCACCATCCAGAAATCTAATATCGAGTGACGGTTCATGATGGAGATTGGGCGCTTATCGTAATCTATCCCTGCCAAGACATGCCCGGGCTCTAGCGCGGTTGGCCGGGTATCGGACAGCTCCGTTCGCAAAGTCTTGGCATAAAGAAAGCATCATACGATACGGCATCATGGAGTAGGTATCATAGAGGCAACAAAAGCACCGGTTAAGGAGTTGCCCGGATTCAACAATACCGTACCGTACCTACTCGAGTAGACTACCACCCTCATCGCTGGCTTTCACTGGAGATCTACTCCATGAGAAAATACGGTAGTTCTACCTCGCTTTTCGCGATGACTTTTTGCGAAACGGAAGGGCGCACACAACGGTGTTCTTCCGGACTCGCTGCCCTGGAGATCAACAACCTCCACCAAGCGAGGACACCATGAACTTCAAACCCCTGTTTATTTAACCCAACAACAACCTCCCTCCCACACCTAAGAGCGTACTGACCTCGAGTAGGTAGCAAACTAAATATCGCAGGCAGATTCCAAGACTGCATTGAATATGGCTGAGTCAGCGGAAATGAGGCTAACTGTGGCGAGTGATATCTTGGCATTATCATATTCCTCCCGATTGGGAAAAACCAGGAACGCATAATACCGTATCGCCACCAGAGCAGGATCCCTGCAGGTTTCCCATCCCCTTAAGTCAGGTGATGTACCGTAGGACTTTATCCTGAAGTCCTACATCACCTGACTTAAGGGGATGGGGGCCTTCTAATCATGTGATCTGGCATCAGCAGCGCCACATCTCCCCCGCCTCTTCATTTTCGCAGATTCCGCTTTTTTTTTTAAATTATGATAATAAAAGTTCCTGCTGGTACGGTAATTAGAAGAAAATTAAATGGAATAAAATAAAATAAAAAGAATAGAAGAATAGAAAAGGGTAACGCTTTTTCTTCTGAGTCATTAGGAAATGATCATCTATTTGATAAAACGACTTTGAATTAGACTACCGTACGGTAGCACGGGTGTTGGCTTCCAGTGTCTGGGGTTTTCTGGTTTGGTAGACTATGCCGGTTCGGCGACGCTAGGATAACAAATAATTGTTTCCTTCATCCAAATCTCAAAGCGAGTGACCTTTGATGATCAAGAGCCAACCTTAGTGTGGGGGCTGCGGTGCAGGTGTCGCCCGCTGATGCGGCAGATAGCCCTCCCCTAGCCCTCCTACCATCAATTAAAGAAACCGTATTTTTGGTCTGCCTTACTTCGTACACTTTTCTACGTTTTTTTATACTTTGGTCAAGTATTGAGAAAGTTATGCTTTGTTGCAAACTTTGTAGATCTGGTTGGAACTTAGCACTATCACGAGTCGAAAACTCGGGGATTGGGGAATTGGTGGTTTAGGATATTTGCGGGTCATCGGTAGTTTATGATGTGATTACATTTCATCGATTCGTATGGCCTGGCGTGCCCCCTAGGGCGTCGTCCTAGTCATTTATTGGTAATGCTGGAATTATGGCTGAGATGTATACCTTAAGGGATGACCACCAATTAGGGCTTTCCGCTAGACATGCCAACTCATACTCGAGCACACTCACGGGCGGCCCCCGCTTTGCGTCGCTGGTAGATTCACGCAATAGCCCCACACACACAAGACAAATTCACAGAGGTTAGCCTATTGGTTATGCATCTCCGTACTGTAGCAACTTTTTATCCCATCCATACCCAGCTATACAAACTCGAGACACGTAAATATGGATAAATGAAAATGTGGGGGAAGAACCCCGTGAAAGCAAACCTTGGATTAGAGGAAAAAAAGAGTAGCCGAGAGAAAGGGGGGACTTGAGCTCGGGGCTTTCACTTGGACAAGTTTTTCAAGATCTCAAGCGACTCCCTAACTGTCCTTGTGGTGGCAGTTTCATCTGCTGAGGCGGGAACTTGCTGGGTGAGTGTTGGGGGGCTGTAATTAGTCTGAGCTTGGGGGGCCTGGGCCTGGGGAACCTGGCCTTGCCCACCCCAGAAGGCCGGATTGATGTATGCCCCCGTTGGGAGATTATGGAATTGCGGTTGTTGGGGGTTCGATTGACCGGTGAAATGTGATCCCTGCTGCTGCTGGAATTGCTGATATTGCTGGTGTAGGGGTAGCGAGAATGGGCCTATTGGGAACTGGCGGGTGTTGGGCCATTGGCCAGTCTGCCCTTGCATGAGTTGGATGAACTCAGCTTGCTGCTCTGGGGCGGGCCACTGAGGCGGGAAAGTGTAAGGATAGGGTTGTTGGAAACTTGGAGATGGCTGACTCGACTGGATGTTGGGATTAAAGGTGGGGACCGAGGGGGGTAACTGGGGCCTGTCGCTGTCGGTTTGGGAGTGGCCACCTCTGCGGGCGCCTCTTCCAGCAAAAGAATCCTTACCACGGTGGCTGCTTCTGCCCCAGCCCCTGTCGCTTCTCCTGCGGTTGCTGCCTCTCTGGTCCCCGCGGGGGCCGGGGGGAGGGGGGGGTGCCGATGTGTACATTTCCTGCAGATTCGCTGGGCGAGCTAGAGGAATGTATGGCTCATCTATGTGAGTTGGGACCGGCTCTCTGGATCCCCAGCCGCGGCCACCGCCATATCCGCCCCGAGTGCTACTGCTCCGAGCGCTACTACCACCGATGTCACTGCGGCCGCCTCCGCGGTCACCCCGTTTGTCTTGTCGTGCTTCCTTCAGGGATCTCTTATGTTCTGCTTCTGCCTCATCATCCGAAAACTCTTGCTCTGTAATGGGGATCTCCTCATCGTAGATGTTGCTTGCGTCGCTGCCCTTAATCGCTTTCAATGGCTGTGTGAAGACAAACTCGCTGTGCTGGACCACACTGAATACCTTGCACTCCACAGCCACGCCAAGCTCTTTAATCTCCTCCGGACTCTTGAATCGGACGGTATATAATGGCATTTCCACACGGCCAAAGACCTCGTTGATAACTCCCAAGATAGTACGATCTTCGAGTGCCAGCACGGAACCTTCTCCCAAAACCCGTTGGTGTCCCGGATCGGAAGCCTCAACAAGGACCAACTTTCCGACAATTGATTTGACAAAACCTACAGGTTTGATTGCCATATCTTGTGTAAGTAAGATGTTTGGCTTGTCAGGCTCTGCTTCATCCTCTGAAATCTCGTTTTTGCTACGGTGTGGGGCACAGACGGACGGGGAGTTATCATAACCTCCATCCTCCCGCATTAATAGCTGGGCCATCTCTGCCGCATTCATAGGAGAGTAGCGCCCTTCCTCGTCGCTATCTTCTTCATCTGCTGATGATGCCTCCTCGTCACTGACTTCATCGCCTGAAGAGAATTGCCATTCCGAATCTGGATTGCTCTGGTTCTCTTGCGCTGCCCCAAGGAAATCTAGATCGGTAGGCTTTCTCTCTTCCTGGGTCGGTGTCTCCATTTGGCTTGTTGCATCTGCGGGAGGTGGGCAGTTAATATCTGACTTGGAGGATGCCTCCTCTTGTTTAATATTCTCCTGTGAGCCCTCTGGTTCGTCGTCCTCTGCACCTTCCGTGGTGGTATCCATTTTAATATCTGACTTAGAGGACACCTCCTCTTGTTTAATATTCTCCTGTGAAACCTCTGATCCGTCGTCCTCTGCACCTTCCATAACGATATCCATTTTAATATCTGACTTGGAGGATACCTCCTCTTGTTTAATCTTCTCCTGTGAAACCTCTGATCCGTCGTCCTCTGCACCTTCCATAGTGATATCCATTTTAATATCTGACTTGGAGGATACCTCCTCTTGTTTAATCTTCTCCCGTGAACCCTCTGATCCGTCGTCCTCTGTACCTTCTATAGTGATATCCATTTCTGATTTGACTGGTTCTGGGTCTTCAAGTTTTACTATAGTATCGTCGGGAATTGTAGGAGGGGAGGGGTCGTGGGAAGGATGCGAGTATTCAATTGAGTCATAGGAGTCCACAGATTCTGTTTTGTCGGTATTCGTTTCGTTGTTCCTGGTGGGTCCAGCAGATCCCGTAGGCATCACTTCCGAGCTGGAGCCACCGATTTCATTTTTGTCTGCGCCTGGGATCTCTTGGTCTGAATCGTAAGAAGCGTCAATCAGAAACAATCCTGGTATTTTAAACCTAGAGCTAGACCTTGGAAACAAACATGATCTAGGAGAGTAAGGGCCAGGTTGGTTTGTGGGCGGTGAAACCGCAGGTTGATCTGTAGGGGGTGCCTGTTGGTCAGGCATCGGAGTAGCCGCCTGAGCTCAATGTCCCTTGAAAATGGGTGTTCGGATTTTGTGCGTTAGTGTTGGCTGCGCTGAGGGGGGGTTGCTGAGGGAAGGTTTGCGCATGGGAAAATATTTTCTTGTGGGGAGGATAGAAGCGTGAGAATGAGGCTCAACAGGAGCATTTCTTGGCACTCAGGGAGTCTTAGGGCTCCCTCGTGGTGGAGCGAGCTTCTTGGTTGCGGAAGTGTCAAGCCCTTGGGCTCGTATGATACCGTGCGGTATCATGTGATACCCACGAGTTGACAGAAACCACAGACTACAAACGGCAGACAAAACCTAGATTTATTTCCCTGAAATACAGCTTAGGTTTTGGGAAACCGGAACATTTCAAGATCTCACGAAGCTTGGGAACGACAGCGCTCTCATGGCAGAAGCACGCTCCAGGGGCCAAGCACGAGTGAAAGGAGCAGGAGGCGGATATCCAACTTCCAGCTCCCCCGAAAAGATTTCCATCTCAGAAGGCAACGCGGAGAAGCTTGTCAGGTAGGCTTCATTATCCATATATGTTTATTTGAAAGCTCCTAACCACCGATATATTCGTCGCCTAGACCGCGCGTGTCTCATCCGATTATCTCTCCGACTTCAGCGTTTTCGATTCTACTTGTTGTTCGATTGCTTTCTGCGGTGTACGCCACTATTCCAGATTGCGACGAGGGTTCGTATTTATGAGGGTTGGGAAATGAGGGTGTGGCTGATTATTTTTCTAGTCTTCAATTATTGGGAGCCGGCTCATTACCTCGCGCATGGATATGGTCTTCAAACGTGGGAGTATTCACCGGTATACGCTATCCGTAGTTGGGCCTATGTGGGGTTGCATGCTATTATCACGAGAGCGATATCTTTGGCTCCACGTCTTGAGAAAACCCATGAGTTCTACGGCTTGAGGTGTTTATTTGCTGTGTTTTGTGCATACTCTGAGAAAAGACTGTACACATCGATATCATCGAGCGTCAACCGGACTGTCGGGATTCTGTATCTTGTTCTTACTATCGGAAGCGCTGGCATGTTCCATGCAGCTGTCGCGTTTCTTCCATCTACTTTTGCCATGTATACCACGATGCTCGGGATGGCATCATTCATGGATCGTCGTCGGGGGTTCTGCACTGTTCAAGGCGTTTTCTGGTTTGCAGTTGGGGGACTACTTGGGTGGCCTTTCAGTATAGCCATGTGCATCCCGTTTGTGTTCGAAGAAATCTTCATGGGATTTGTAGCCTCGGATCTTGTTCCGACTGTTTTACGATTAGTCGAAGGCGGATTTGTGTCATTGATTCTGCTTGTGAGTTACATTTCTGCGAATTTGGCACACAAATTAATTGCTTTGGTAGGTCACGATCGTTGGCGTGGATTATTTGGCCTATGGGAAGCTTGAAATAGTCCCTTTGAACATTGTTCTTTATAATGTTTTCAGCGGGGCTGGAAGGGGTCCGAATATTTATGGTACAGAGCCATGGTGGTTTTATTTAGCCAACTTGACTCTAAACTTTAATATCCTGCTTCCGCTTGCTCTTGCCAGTTGGCCACTTTTGGTAAGTAGGTGAGCCCTTGACTAATAATCCAGCTTGACTGACCTATGCCTTTGACAGGGCTTGTATTATCTTGCCAGCCGAAGCTTAGCAATTGGTGTTACCTCCCGGATGGCATCAATTTCTCTGCCGCTATACCTTTGGCTTGCTATTTTCACAGCTCAGCCTCACAAGGAAGAGCGATTCATGTTTGTGGCTTATCCGGCCCTGTGCGTCAATGCTGCCATCTCATACCATGTTGTTCTCACTCTCTGGGGAAGTCTCTCAGCCCGTCTCACGAGCGGAAAAGTGCAGGAATTCCTCAACTGGGTTGTCCTGGCTGCACCTTTATCGTTGGCAGTAATGGCTTCCATCAGTCGCATACTAGCCGTGACTTCAGGGTATTCCGCGCCACTGCATGTTTATTCCGCGTTGCCGTCCGATGCACAGGGATACCTCTGCCTGGCGAAGGAATGGTACCGGTTCCCGTCGTCTTATTTCTTGCCAGATGGCATGAGAGTAAAGTTTGTCAAGAGCGCTTTTGATGGGCTCTTGCCGGGCGAATTCCCCGAAATCGGCGACCCTTGGTCATGGCCAGGAACGTGGATGATTCCTTCCGGCATGAACGACGAGAACAAAGGGGATCCATCGAAATATGTATTGACAAGCCTTCCCCCCAAAGCTATTATGAGCAAGCTAATGTTGTTGCAGGTGTCTTTGGAATTATGTGATTATATGGTAGAATCCTACTTTAGCCGTCCAGTGGAAGAGTTCGAGCCAGACTACGCCCTAGATCAAGGACAGTGGGAGAGTGTATACTGCGAGAACTTTCTAGACTCTGCCCAGACGGGTATGCTAGGGAGGACGCTATGGATGCCTAGATGGGTACCCATTAAGAAGAGCTGGGGTAAGTATTGCCTTCTCAAGAGGACGGCTCGGTAAATGGTGTTATCCTTGTTCTGTATAACTAGATTGGGATTTGAATAGTGGGTGTGGGTCCTATGGTGTTGTTTTGTTGGTGTGGTGAGCCACGTAGGTGCAATGTATACACTCATAACCCATTGTAGGTCAATAACTATCTCGTAGCCGACCTTCAATATTGGTAGCGGAAAGGGAGAGCTATCGTCTTGCTTGCCTATAGCCGCACGTGAGACTGCTCTACTTATAAAAAACAGTGGCATGAATACACATCAATATGACTCCTGTCATTTCCTAGACCCTCATGCTCCAAGTAGCCTTGCCGGACATATTCATACCTGCCGCCACATTGAAGTAATACTTCCGACAAAGACGTGGCGAGTGAGTGGTGGTGATCTACACTACTTTCCGATGGATGGCGCTACATGCAGGAAGTTCAGTCCACCAGCTGTCCTACGAAAGGTGTGGGAATTCGTGGCATGAGGAAAGGCTGGGGGCGTCCCATATTTGTTTGCACGGGCCGATAAATTATGTGCAGTACTTGTGTGCATTGGGGGGGACATTCAGTGAGTATGGTACCGGGAATTTTAAACTTCTCTCCATGAGCGGTACCGGTACCTTCCTAAACAACAACTTTACCCCCAATTCCTACCAATGGTTCAACCCATTGCTGCCATTTCCGGAGATAACTTAGGTGGGGAATATAATCCCGGCACTTTTGGGATGAATAGGGCTAGGGTTATCCACCGACGACAAAAAATAGGATCACCAGACAGCGTCCAGAATACCCAGGATTTGTTTATTATTCTCGATTGGCTGCCACAGGAGTATTCTCTTAGTACTGTGTTCGTGGAATACCGGACCTCTTTACTCTACTGTAATGTTCCGGTACTGTAAGTTGCATCTCTTGATCTGGTGGGCTGAACAAAGCCTTATTTTACCATCCTCAACACGGGTGAATGCGGGATGATAAAAAGTAGCTTGCTGTAGCCATCCATTGGGCCTAGACAGCTACTTGCGGATATTAAACCCTGATAGGCAAAAAAATCCCCTCGATAGCTAAGTATGGTCGAGAACTGCTCTTATCGATCACTCCCCAGCCGCCCTCGTCACCACCTGAGATTAGAGTGTTGATGCGGCACTCCACGCGCCGTATCGGACCAACTGCATACAGTACTGGTATGTAATGGGGAATTGGTCTTGGCTTGTGAGATCTAGAGAAGCTCTTGGTTGTGGAGATCATTATAAGCTCAGTGAACTCTCTTTTCCACCCTCTACTTCAACTGTGGGGTGAAGGGGAGGAAGAAAGAAAGAAAGCGAGGGGGGAGTATCATACGGTACCCTGGGGATTGAAGATGGTACTATTATTTTTAGTTCAAGAGCACTTGCTGCGCTATTTACCGGAATACCTACTTGCGACAACGTTACTGTCTAGTATTATTTTTTTAAAATTGAGGTGGAGAACTCGGAGGCGTGATGTGCCAATTAGACCCTTGTCCGTTGAGAAGGGATCAGGGAGGGAGCCTGGTGGTATGCTATTGATACTTCCTCTCCTTCCCCCCACTCTAACATGAAGATAATCAGCTAACGGGTATACAATTTCCCCAGTCTGGATACCACTGGACTTCGAATCCCCCACCCCACCACCATACCCAGACTGGGACATCAGCACGACAAAACCACTCCCATACCGCCCCTTCCGCTATGGTCCAAAGTACCCCCCCCCTCCCTTCTCTCCCCCTCCATCCCTTCCGCCTATATTAACCTCTACATAAAGATACAACATAACAATGGGCCTCCGCAAAATGCCCTTCGAAGAATGGATAGAACTAGACAACCAGTTCCCAACCTACCACTCCATCAAGGCCTCCCGAATCCTCTCCCGGGGCGCCCAAGCCAGCACCACAAATCCAGTAGCCTATGACGCTGCCACCGAGCTCCTCGAACTCCTCGTCGACTACCTCCCCGCACGCTACCCCTCCCTCTACACCCGCACGGAGACCGGCATGCACAACGCCTACACCGGTGAGACCTTCAACATCACTGCGACACCCCTTTGCGAAGATCCCATGCAGATGGCGGGTAGAATGGTGCAGGACGATCTCGCCATCATGATGGAGGGAAAGGATGGGCAGTACTATTTGCAGGCGGGGAGTATTCTCCTCGCGGGCTTTTGGCGACTCGGAGATAAATTGGGGATGCCGTTGGATGAGATACACACCAGTGGGGACGTACCGGGATATGGGGAGAAGTTGGCCAAGGGGATGAATAATTTCTTCGCGAGGGTTATGCCGGGAGGACCGGTTGTCAGGAACAATGTATGTTTTCCCTCCTAGCATGGAGGGAGTGTTGGGGAGGGGGGGGGCAGCTAATGCGGAATCATGTTGTAGTATTTCATGCAAGCAGACGACTGCCTTGCCTGGTCTCATAGCATTGGGTCTGAAGACGGTGAACAGATAGGGTGGTACACAAGTCAAGCCAACAAGGGTATTGAGCATTACCATTTCAGGTCAGAAAGGCAGACATTGAGGAGGTTGCCGAGGAGTGGGGGGGTGGTGGGCATCCAGTTTATTTTTTATTCTTTGTTTCCCACCTTTCTTTTCCTTTGTGCTGACTGGGGGGACGGGAGATGATCAGGTATTCACGATACGCACATACTTCCTCCCTATCACCGAAATGGCCAAAGAACCGTACGCCCCCGGCCGATTGGCTTCGGCGATACGTAGCTGGGGCGACGACGTCGCAAAGTATAAAGGTCGGGAACGCTGGCAGGATGTACTCCTAGCGTACCTGGATAAGGAAGACGAACGGCAGATGGCCGAGGGACTAGAACCCGAGGGGAAGGAATATGTATATCCTTACTAAACCCCTCCCCTCCCTCAGCACCATGTGTAACAATCGCCCAGTATAGTACATGGCCCCAGCCAATTCAATTCAGTTCAAGAACCCCATATTATTTAATTATTATTTATTCCCATTTATCCTTCCTGTCCCAACCAGCCCTTTATAATTTTACAAAAGAGTAACTTAAGGAAAAAAAACTCTCAGAAAGCCCAATCCATACTCGGCTCTTCGAACACAGCCACAGGAGACTTCATCCCGCCCGCACCACCGCCAATCCCCGTCATCCCCAACTTTATACTTGCCGCGGGCGGGGGTTCATCCACGACGGTTATAGAACTCCTCCTTCTGAAGTGATGTCGCGGACTGAATTGAATAAGCGGCTTGTGTGCGTCTTTGCTTGTTCTCAGGAATTCCCAGTTGCGCACTATAATAATCATTATGCTGCCTGCCATCTTTACTTGTGGGGGGGATTGGTACCTAAATCCAAAGCAAGTAAATCACAGCCCATGCGGTCGTATAGCCTAGCGGTGTGTAATAGAAATTGGAATTCTGCCTCCGGACTAATCTTTTCCACGCCGCGGAGGGTTTGCAGTGTTTTTTCGCGGATCTGGCGGTAGAGAATTACTAATGCTGGGTCATCTGCCAGAAATAGTCTTGCTTCAATTTTAGTTAGAGTGGATGGAGAGTCGGTGCCTTGGGTTGTTAGGGATCGTAGTGGTGACTGTTATGATTATCACTCGTTATTTTTAAACTCGTGATATGGAGGAAGCAAGAAGGAAGACATACGAGCAAACACCGAACAGCCATATCCTTCCGCCTGAGCATCCAAAACGCCCACGTCGCCAGCCAGCGATTACCTTTTTCCACGGCGAGCGGTAGGATCCTGTCCTCTAGCAGCCCGCGAAGGACAGGTCCGTGGTCGCCTTCATAAACTCTTGCTATAGCGATGGCGAGTTGTATGTCGTTCATTCGGTCGAAGCAGACGTTTACGGCGTCTTTGAGACTGTCTGCTAGCAAGAAGAATGCTGCAGCGTATTCTGTTTGCCCTGTTGTTAGATGGGGTGGTACGGGGTAGGGGAGGGAGGTGGGGAGAACAGACCGAATCGGTGCCTCCCCATGAGCGCGTACGCATTCTTCATGGCGGCAGTTTTCCATCGCGGATCTGAGAAGTTGTTTGTTAGGAAGCGCTGGGTGGAGGCTTGTTCTCGGTTCCAGGACGCCATGCGCCAGAGCCCTATTAGGACGTTCTTCTTTTTGAGGGCAAGGTAGTGTAGGGAACAGTCTATGGGGTTTTTCTCATAGGTGCTGGTGTAGTGGTTTCGAGCTATGATTTCGAATTGTTTGTGCTAGAGGTAGGTTGTTAGCCGCTGTTGTAGGAGTTGGATGAGGAGAGGGGGGAGTACTATGGCCTCTGGGTCTCGTAGCCACATGAATACTCCACTCTCACGGGCTTGTGGCCACATCATTTTTCCTTTGGCGTTGTTGCTCACTAGATCGACCAAGATCTCTTGTGAAGTGCTGTGGAAGGCCCAGGCGACTGAGCGATAAGACATATCTGCTGGTTCTCTGCGGAGGCAGTGTTGGCGGAAGGAGAGGAGGTACCTGGCACCGTTCTCGTCGATTGAACGGCGGTGCTCTTTAACCTGTGCGACACACTCTACGATGCCCGCCAACTTGATCTGTTCTGTGGCTATAAGGTGCGGAATAGGTATCTTTGTCAGCAGGCCACAAAGTGACTTTGCTAGTGTTTCGTCAAAGTAAAGTGATTCCTCTTCTTCCTGATAGCTGCTGAAGAAGCCGCCAGCGAGCTTGCTAGTTCTCCTCGCGGTTGACAAGTCCTATTCCCGAGTCAGCGGCTGTGATATTACATCCTAAGCGGCGGGGTTAATCCACCTCTTCCCTAGCTAAAAACGTATCAACAGGTATCTCTAGGAAATTGTCCAAGGGAATCTCCTCATGAAAGTTCCTTAACTCTTTGTGTAATCGTACCAAAATCTCTTCCACCAGCCCAGACTTCCCGGCGAGAACACACTGCTGCAAGAACTGCGGATGGTAAACTGGAACAGGGCCATTCAAATGAGATACTATCTCGAATATATCGTCCAACCGCACTTTGAGCGAAGATAGCTGGAGTTGCTTGGAGAGATCATCCAGCTCTTCAACCTTCCTCGAGTAGACGAAAAGTTGGTTTCCGGCACCAATGACCAGACTGCCGTTACTTAGCCACAGCGAATCACCGATTGGATGTGGAGTGATATCCCGAACATTGATCTGCCGGAAAGAAGCCCATGCTGGCCCAGCGCTCAAGTAATCGTATCTGAGCTGGCACATCAATAGTACCCGATGCGGGAATCCGACAGCTAATATCGACTGTGAATCTGGAGTAGATGTCCAATCTAAGTCTTGTATCACATCCTGGCTCTCGAAATGCTGCTGATATTCCAATTGCGCAGCCCTCGAATCCCAAATCGTCAATTCACTGCGTCCAGAATTGACGAGTGCTATCTTTCGTATTGAGTTCCCCTTCGCTAAAGAAGGGCTTTCGATACTAGTATCAACCGTTGAAGTCTCCAGCCAGCGAAGACCCGACTCTTCTGGAGATACTTTCGCGGTCCAGGACTGTAAGAGACCTGACTTGTTCACCGTTACGACCACCTCCCGAGAGAAGGTGTCTAAGGTGCCTGATATCGTTGCATTCCAGCCCACAGGATCGACGGGCAGAATCATTAACAGATCCTCCTTCATATCTAGCGCGAACGTAGCAAACTCGTGAACCGTTGGTCGAATATCATTGATCCCATTCGCCAGCTCACTAGGCCTCTGGGGTAGCGTGATACCCCATGCGATCCCTTTCATTTCTGAACTCAACGCAACAACATGATACTGTTTTAACCCGTCTTGTGCTTCCGGTAATAATAATAAGCAAAGCATCCTCCCGGCGACCTTGAAATCTAGCCGTTCAAGTTCTTTTGCTACGGGTTGAGTCGAGTCCCATAATACCACATTACCATCATGTAATGTCATCACGTAGTTTCCTGCTAAACTGTCAGCAATTGATAATCCGAGATAGACTCACATAACATACCGTTATCAAGAATTACAGCTCTATGAACACGGCTCGTAGGTGATATAGAACTTTGCTTTGAAAGCGCAATATTATCCCCCCTCGACTGGGACCAGACCATAAGCTCATTTTTGCCAGCAGATGACAGCATAGCTTTCCCATCGGCAGTCCGTACGAGCGTTTCAATAGGCCCGGAATGCCCAGCTAATACCCCCAGAAGACTCGCTCTCCTCGGACGGGGCGAAGGGTCTAAGAATCGGTCCAATCTAGCTTCATACCAGAATATCCTTCCGTCGAACACATGCGCCAAAACCATTAAACCTATTACCTGTTAGCTATTGTTCCTCACGGCATCCCCGCAAGGAAAGCGTAGGAGACAAACCTGCGCCCCCGGAAAAGCAATGAAACTGTACAAACGCCTCCTGCTCTCCCTTAGCCACAAACTCCATCCCAGAATTCTCAGCATGCATGACGCTAAAGACATTAGTGGTCCTCCGAGTCCTACACCCCACATTCTCCAATCCCCAAGCGCTCATCCTCCCCCGTCCGTCAAAAACCACACAGATCTCCGGACTCCGCTTCGCAACCTCAACAAGTCTCTGGAAAACTTCCTTCCCCCTCTCGCCCTCATTCACAGAACAAACCGCGTTCTCAACAGCATGCGTAAACACGCACCCATCCACAATCATCACATATCGATTATCGGACCTCGTTGCCATAGTCTTCTCATAGTCCAGGCAATCCGGGATTGATTCTCGGAGATCTATGACGGCCCATAACTGAAGGAGGTGTAAATCATGTGGATATACCGGCGCCCAGACTCGTAGGACCCCATCCGCGGCGATGGTGTAAAGGACGTTATCGACTGACTGCTCCCGACTGAACGGCCTTCGCCAGTGAATCCCCGTAACAGCGCGTGGGTGCGGGAGGTACGAGAAGTCGAACTGGACGTCTTCGGTGCCGATTGATAGGCGCCTCCATATCTTCACTAGGCGGTCTGATTCCCCGGTTGAGGCGATGAGAGCGGCGTCGTAGCTGAATTCCCCGATGTGCACTGGGTTCGCGAGGGATTTTTCCCAGATCTTTTTCGGGGGCGTGTGCTGTGTGCCCCAGAGTGTAAGGCTGGTATTGCCGACTAGTAGTTCCCCCCCCCCGCCCCAGGATACCGTCGACGGTCTAGTGTTTCCCTTTATTTCTATTCGGCTTTGTAGAGCCCACTACTCCCTTCAGTTCAGTGGAGTTTACCCGCGGAGACACCATCGGATACAAACCTTCAAGGACCGCTCCTCGGCCCCCACCGGAGCATAGATAAACACCCTCCCCTCTGCAACCGTTGCAATCTTCCCCGAAATCTCGTCAACAGCTACCCCAAACACCTCCACATCGTGATAGATTGTTTGTATAAGCCGGTCCGCATTGCCGAGTAATGCCAATGCACATCCAGAGACGTACGCCTATATCCCCCATCAACATTGTCAGACACTCTGGGGTGGGAGGATACCCTAGGGTAGGAAGGAAATGGCAAAAGGGACGACAAACGACTATTCTTTTCCGTCTCCATTCCACCGTGCAAACAGCTTGTAAATTTGACTGAGGCTTTCCTGGGAGTAAAACTGAGCGCAAGGCCATATCATGGGGTTATGGATAGGGGGCGAAAGAGCTTCGAAGGATGGAGCTGCAGTATGGGAGGCCAATTGATGGTCGGATGAGAAGGATGGGATGGATGGAGATTGCAACGCGCGTGTGGCCCGCAGCTCCATGACCGGAAAAATGGGAAAATGCAAGGGAAACCGCCGTATCACGTGAGAGCCTGTCAAACTAATTAAGATATTAGGCAGGGATAAGCAGGTAGTGTGGAGCTTTTTGCTATATTTATTTCCATGGTAGGCATAGGATTCACGAGGTCAAGTATTCGGGATTTCTGTTCAATAGGGCTCATCTACTTGTACTGGTATCATACAGTAGCTGTGCGACGTTTGATGCACAGGGGATTAGGTAATGCATGTTAAAGGTCGGATAAACGATTTTCCGTAGAGCAGAAACATCTCACAGGATGTAACCGGCAAAGCGTGCCTTCCTGCGTTAAAAGCTACTCGAGCACAATATTACATCTATAAGCTACTCGGTACACTACATGATCACAAAGCCCATATAATCCTACTATAACAATCCAAAGAGGGTTAATGATTACACTTAATCCTAGTGACCTCTATATGATCAATCCCGTCGCAAAAGAAAAGGTACATTTCCATAACGCTTTTCACCAACCAAAACTCCCCCAGTAGCCCATAGAATCAACGAAGGGAAAAAATATAATAAAGGGTAAAGGGAATAAACAAAGAACTTTCTTCACTCTCCCAACCGTGACCTCCCAAGCTCCCTCGATCTTCGAATGGTGGACCTCACAAGTGGGCTTGCAGATGCTCCGTCGGCTGTTCTCCCAAATAGTCTACCACCTGGCGTTCCACCTGGCGTCCTACCGAATAACCTGCTCCTCGCGAGCGCGGTGGTAGCAGATGTTCTCCAAGGAGTAGACATTACTACGGCCGAACTTCTCAGAGGCCTTGGTGTTCCGAGAGGAGTACTCGACTGCCCTGCGCCAGGTTGAAGAGGTGGAACCCAATCCTCGCCAAACTCTCCCTCGATTGTATCATCTATGCCCGGTGGAATGAGTATTCTTGTCCTCTCTTGCTCTTCGAGTCTAGAATCGACATTATCTTGTGTCCGGATCCTCCACATCCTGAATAGTGCCTTGAATCGTTTCCTCTCGAACCTGCTAGCTGTCATGCGAAGCATGTTCAAATGCCAGGATTTGGTCTCCCATAGGCTGAAATACTTAATTGCTGCCCGCGCTGCTGCTTCTTCTGAAAAGAGTCTAGCTTGTTCTTCGAGTTCCATGTTTTGGTTATGGCGGTCGGTCCAAATGATGAGGCGCTGTCTCATAATCCGGAGGTTACTAGCTTCTTCTGCGTGAGCGGCGAGTGACAGTATGCCCCCCGCCCGGGCCTGCCAGTGTTGAAGGATGTTAAGTGCAGTGTTTGTCACGTTTTCATGCCTGAAGCCTTGCGCAATGTCATTCATTTCATGGATTCTGTTGAATTTGTTTTTCCAACCCTCCATAGCCTTTGCTGCGAGATTTCTCTTTGTCTTCCGGGAAATCATACGGTAGGCCGTTCTTAATCTTTGTTTCCTGGACTCCTTGAATGCTCTCATCCACTTCCTCAAGGTCCTCCTGATAGTAAAGTAGTAAACCGCATCATCCGCCCAATCATCAAGCTGCACGTAAACGTCGCTCTCAGCTCTCCATTTCGCGAGTGCTCTGCTGACTAGATTACTTCGGTATATTGCTCGTGCTTCGTTCTCCGAGAGTTGCACAAGTCGTAACTTCCTTCGTAACATGCGCAAAGCATCGGCTGCAATCCTGCGATCCCGTCTGACAGTCATCTCATGGCATAGGTCTTCCTTTTTACCTCCCCGGAATATTTCCACCCAGTGAAATAGAGCATTTGCTTTCAACTCCCCCTCACTGTGCAATCTGAACGCCTGGACCCTCGCGTGCAAAACCCATTCACGGAGTGTGCTTATGGCAACCCTTTCATCTACTCGTTCAATCATAACGTTGTGTCTTACTCTCAGCCTCCAATTGCGAAAGACGGACTTGAGAAGACGGGTCCTTGATACTTTCTCGGCCTCGATTGACTGCCTTGCTCGTGTTCTCCAGGCAGTGAAAAATGTGTCCCCAATGCGATCATTGACGAATTCAACCATGGCATCTAGTATAGGTGTAAATCGCGTCTCTCGACGCCATACCTCGAAAGCACCGCGAGCCAGAGACCATTCCCTGTGGTCTGCGGCGATATCTGCCTGGTCAAGACATTTGATGGTACGAAAGGACCAATGTTCAAAAACAATTTGCAGGGTTCGCCTCCTGAAGAAAGCTTCAGCCATTCTATTCATGCGAACCTTCTCCTCAGTGCGATCAACCCATACGGAGAGCTTGTCCAACAATAGCTTCTCATTACTCCGCCTCGTTCCTAGCATCCCACAGAGCTTGAAGAACCAAGTCCAGTAAGCACGGTGCGCAAGATTCCTCTCGAAAACTTCCTGCGCCCGCGCTGCCATTTCCCTTTTCCTAGCCAGGTTGTTCCTCCATCTCAAAAGCGCGCCAGATAGTTGAAATAGTCGAATTTTCGTATTGTTTTCGACAACCACCTGCCGCCAAGCACCGAAATATTTCCTCGCCAGTATTCGCTCTCGAACTTCCTGGGACCGCTGGACAATCACCGCCGTCTTCTGAATCCAGAGACGGAACGCGCTAGCTAAGAGCCTAGAATTGTACCGCACTTCAGCCCGGCGCTCGACGACAGCAAACCATCTTACTTCCTGCCAAATGTCAAAAGCCTGCCGTAAAAGGGTCCTGCGATCATGGAGAAAAGCAATCTGTTCGAGCGACCGTTGACGTACCACACGTTGAATTGTCATTAGATGCCAATAATGGAAGTACTCCCGTAGGACAGTACGCATCCGGAGGTTATAGAGTGCATCCGCGGCATTCTCTGGCACACGGGGAGGGTCCGGGACACTGGATCCCTCAAGTCCATATTCCCCCGCTGCCAATTGCTCCCTGCGACGCTTAACCTCTTCGCGCCGAGTCTCCGCCGCGAGCTCTGCCGCCCTAATAGCACCTTCGCGGGGCGACCCACCCCCTGATGGACGCCTAGAACGAACCTCAACGCTGGCTCTGCGCAGGGAAGATGGAACATGTTGCCTATCATACTCATCCTCCGCGGCGTATCCTTCTTCCTCCTCCTCCGAGGCTGCATACGTTCCAGTAGCCCTATCTCTTCTCCGCTTTGCCTCTTCATACCTCCGTCTCGTGTAGTCTGACGTCGCCGCCGGCGCTTCCAAAAACCTCGTTTCCGAGATGTCAACCCCTTGGTTCTGTTGATTCCGTTAGTAGATGATGAACACATAGAAATAGTGGGGTGGCGTGCGTCGAGCAATTGCATGAACTTGTCATAAAGTGTGGTTCCCTCCGCTCCCTGTAACTGGAGTATAAATCTAAAGTACACGCTATCCAGAGCAGGATTGATCTGCCTGGCAGCAAGAACGGTATCGTAAGCCCTCCATATTGCGCGGAACGATCTGTTCTCTGGAATAACAGACGCGAGCGAAACGATTTCATGGAGGATTTGCAGATCTTTCAAGCGAAAACACACATCAGTCTTCCTTCTATCATCCGTCAAAAAGTACTAGAACTTACCGGCAGCAGTGTAGTGGTATCTTTGACGTGATGCGACAGCATTACCAGTAATATCTTGCGGTGGTGGTGGGGGCATGGACGGAACGGCATGAGAAGCAGAGGGCAGCCCAAAAATCGGAATATTATCTTATCAATGAGCAAGCAGAACAATAGCCATTGGAGTGAGGGGAAGAATATAGTAAGAGTGTTTTCGAAAAGCAGCGAGTGCTCATGGCAGCCCTTCCACCCAGTTTTGGCTATTGTTTATTTTGATGTTGGTGGGAAGGAAGGAATCGGCTTTAGGGTTTGTGAGAATCAGCGAGACGCGTGCATCCTTTGTTGTTGGTTGCCCATTGCGACCGTGGTGGCTGGCAACGAGAGCGCTACGCCTGAAACGGAAGACTCGTGAATTCCATTCTCGAGTGACTACTTGTGATACCTCACATCCAACCGGGCCGGAGATGAAAGCATAAAATAAAATTTTGACCAATAGCTTAATGCCTAATTAGTCAACACAAAACACCATCAAAGGCATAAGCAGAATCTGCCTCAGAGCGATAATATCACCCTTCCATTCATCAAATCCCAACTCCGGCAGCCTAGCAGTTATGCTACCCGGATTCAGCAATACACTACTCTATTTGTGCTACAGCGGCCAGTATTTGTGGCAGGCCCTATCCACCACCACCACTAAGAAGAGGGAGGACGAGGAACAGGTGTTGTGCCCGGAAACCGTGGCCCCAGGGGGGATTTGAAGGCTCTCTCTACCGGGAGCTATAAGAACAAAACTAATCGAGAAGTTCTTCATCGAGAAGAAGAAGGAATTATGCGAGATCCACGTTACGGGGAACTCCAGTTTTCCCCGGATAGAGACGCATTACGCGGACCGTATTACTGGGCTCGATATAGATTTCTAGTAGGCCCAGCTTGAGAAGCCTTCGTGCCGGTTATGACACCAGAGCGAACTAATAATTCCACTTGATCAACCATTGCGATAGTTTAATGCGCTCTAAACCACTCTTCCCATATCAGATCTGTCGCACCTATAGCTAGGCCAACGGTTACCACGATTTGTTCTCCAGGGCCACGTACTCAATGATCAAACGTCATCCCCGGACCAGAGTAGTGAAATATTCCTCTTTCACTCAATTCCTCTCAATCCCTTAACTACCACCACCATCACTACCACCACGCCCAATGTCAGAATTTACCCCGCTTATAAGCACTTCTTCCTCTCCCCCTCCAAAAATTCCAGCGTTTATCCCTCCAATATTCTCAGATCTCGAAGCTCAAGCCACATACTTCCGTGCCCTCGAGAAGCACGAAGCAGAGCTCCGCCGAAAGCTTCGCCTAAGGCCTATCATCGATAAGGTCATCGTTGGTACAGCAGTTGGGATTGGGATACTGATGATTGGCCTGTTGGCGTATTTCGGGGGTAATGTGGATCGCTCTGATTATTTGGCGTGCACTCGCTCACATAGCAGCAGGGATGGCAGCGAAAAGGAGTGCTGGCAAGGATTTGGGACGAGTCGGGTGAAGTGTATGACTATTGGCAACAGGGAGACGGGTTAGAGTTGGCAATTGCGGAATGAGTATCTTGCTGTTCTCCTACGGCGTTCGGGATTATCGAGTGAGAGTCGGTGAACACTTTGTTTTTCGCGAATTACATAAAGATCAAGGCCCTCAGTCGCTAGCAGACACCACGCAAAGCATTGAGCCTGAATTCCATTCATTGTGGCATATTCACTACCCCTTGACCTTAACAGAAAAAATTCCCAGCCAAGAGGGGTGTGACTTTGCCAGTGTGGTGAAACTAGTGATAGCAACGGTCGGTCTCTGCGCTCTTCTAAGACAACGTATTATCGTTTGCGCAGAACGAAGTGAAGGGCTCACAGGGTGTCGTTTCCCGGTTGGCCGTTTGGCCTCAGTTGCCCGTGCTGACCCTGACTGGTTGACGAAGCGTTGTTGTGGGAGGTCCCCACCTATTTCTGTACATCCTAACTCCCATTTGCTTGCGGTCCGCGGAACAAACAACCTCAGAGATTCTTTCTAGACCCTCTCTTCCCTTACTATCTATACAATAGATTAGTAGCACTCCAATTCCCCAAGTAGCCACAATGGAAACTAGGACACAAAAATGCCCCTTCTCCCGGAACACGATCTGGAAGCTCCGAATGACTGTTTACTCATCAAAATATGATGCTATGTTGTCTACGAGTACTCGATTATACGTGTCCCAGCGCTTGAAAGCACCGGTAATTAGCCTAGCCGCGAGAAGAAGGAGCTGACCCGAGTTGTGAGTGTGATAATTAAATTTGGTATCCACTGTCCCTGACTTGGACGCATGGTTGCAGTTTGGACTACACCTTGTATAAGCCGGCATTCACCCTTGGCCTGATAGTACTGTACTCTAGAAGTGATCCTTAATTACCCACCAAACCATCACTACCCAATTGCGGTATACAGGTAACACACTGAGTAGCCACTATTCGTTTCGTGCGGAGCCTTCCTATAATAGAAGAGGTGATTGTATGGTGGTATTTGGAGTTGTTGGTGCTTAGGTCGTCTCTCGTCCTGATACTGACCCTTGCTAGAGCATGTGGGGGTCGAATAGGATGCTATGAGTAGCCACTGTATTAAAAATCCGACGCTATCATGCCACAAACTCTTCAAACCACGTTAGACATCCCCCGCTGCCATTGGTGGTTTGCTATGCCAGTTAATCTTTAAACGATCTCTCCTTCCCCAATAACCGCGCAGTAGCCGCCACCAATAGAGCGCTTCTGGCAGCTAATAACTAGATAGACTGAGTCCAATACTCGAGTACTCGAGTACAGTGACGGTGATTACACAATTGGAAATTACTTCAAGCACCTGTATAACAGCTACAATCCACACTCGACACACCAAATGAATCCCCAGACCCAGACGTTGCATCGCCCCCCAGACTCCATCTTGTATTTAAACAGGGACATGAGAGGTTCGTGAAGTGGTACTTTTGAAGTTCGATAGACTGATTAAGGAAAATATCCCCGCCTTCCAAACCGGCCTCAGCCGAACCCCCAAAGGCGCGGCGCGGCCCGTTCAAAGGCGACTATCACAAGCCATCTTAACCCCACAGCCTCCCGAGGTTCTAATCCCCCCCTCCCCCTTCCCCTCCCCCTTCCCCCCTCTTCGCTGACAGCCAAAACCATCATCAGCGTCCTCTCGAACAACACCCCTCTCTAAAGAATCACGCCATATCCAGGATGCACAATCCGATATTCTAACTCTAACACGAACCCCTCTCGCCACCGACCCTATGTAAGCCATCACGAATCGAGGTGTTTGTAGAGAAGAACAAAAACAAAAAAAGCCAACGCCTTGGAACGCCACCCAGGCGCACTCAGTGTCCCATTGAATTGGGTCAAACAATCCATTGGTCCCCCCTCGAGTCTTCGCCTGCCAACTTCAGCTTATCATCGTTTGCCAGGGGGGGGGGCGAATGTGAGGAACAGCTGAGGAAATCGAAAACCCCATTGAATTGGTCAATTTATCGTGCTGAATTCCTATGATACGAAAAAAGCTGAGAGGGAAGGAGAAATTATGTGCCAGGCGTGGATCAGCACCCCCTGACGCCTGTCGGCGTACCTTGCTGCAGGGGCATATCTTAGGCACCCGACCATCCGTCGAGTGACTTTTCGTGATGCGGTCTTGCGGTTCGCCTCGTTTTTAGTAGATCTCTGTTGTCGCTTTTTTTTTTTTACCCGGTCTGCTAGGATTTGCTAGGAGTATTCTCCGGGAGATCCAGTGTACGCCTTACACAAACGCCTTTTCAAAGATAGTCTAGCACTCACAGCTATTTTAGCGTAGAGTCATACAAGTACATTGTTGGCCATAGTTGACCACACGAGCAATCTACTCGAGTATGTGCGTCCACTGTCTGTAGACTTCCCCCCCCCCTTCCTCCCTCGAAGATAAGATAGAGGGATCCCCACAAAAGCCAAGTTTGCGCAGGGGTGGCCTGTCCAATTGCCTTCCGTTGTTTTCTTAAAGTGTGGCGATTCGGGTCGCCCTTCCCCCTGATCTGGAGGAGGGTTGCGTTGCGCTGCGTGTTTGAGGGCTCGGGTGGTTTGCGTGGACTCTCAGGTGGCGAAAATTCGTGTGGCGTGCTGGGTGTGGGGGATACGCTGCGGGATGCGGGTAGGCTTGCTTGCTTGCTGGTTGCGCGGCGATCATATCATAGTGGGCGGGGTTTTTGATATAGGCAGACTATCGGTGTTTGTACCCTTACCGGTAAACGGGTGTGAGGCCGGAGTTGGTCTTGGTATTGTGGCTTGGGGGTGGGGGGTAGGGCGGGCATGCTCCGCGCATTCCTGTTCACGCTTTCCCCATTGTGTGATTCTGGTAATGCTGTGGACATCCTGTTTACGCATTGCCATAAAGCTATCCTAATTTTTTACAGCGGCGAGATCACGTCCACAGCATCACACAAAGAGGAAAGCGTGAAGAGGAATTGCCTACCGTCCTGGGGCGTTGTACGAGTACTGCCGAATTCTAAAGGTAGATCTTTTCTTCGGTTGGGGTCCTGCTCGGCACTTTGCAATATTAAAAAAAAGAAAAAAAAAGCGTCATCTTGGCAATTATATTATTATTATAATATATCTATTTTCTTCTTCTCTCAGTATTCGAAGCCCCCTGGCCAGAGAGCAGAAGACAAGCCCTATCCAGAAAGCCAGCCAGTTGGCAATTCTGACCCAAACAAGTAGTCATTAGGAGCCCTAAAAGTTGAGATATAATGAAAAAACGTACTTGTACAGGGCTAAGATATTTCATTGGCAACAAAACAATGCGGAAAGATGCCATCTTTGTGACTAACCCTCTAAAAAGCGAAACGAGATTCAAAGAGTCAATTCATGCGAAGCACACCCTCACACCACAGCTGTTAAAAAACATCTGGTCGAGTGATGCCTTGTGTTCTGCTCTAGCACCACAAGCTTTTTCACCCATCGTAATCACCAGCTCTCGGTCGCAACCGCCCAGCCGCCAACACACCCTCACCCGACCAGGACTCCCCTCCCCCCACACATGCGAGCGCGCAACCAAACGAAAACGAAACAAAAGCCAGCACACATCCCATCAATTCAACACAAAAAAAGAAAAAAATAAGAGGAGGGAAAAAAACAAACACTGCCTCGACAGCAACAACCCATCATCACCCCGCCGACCACCGCCCTCGTCCCGCCCTATTTCCGATGAACCCCCGAGTCACTATCGCTCACTCACGCACCCCACCCACCAACGTAATCCACACATAGTAGGGTAGCTATCGTAGGGATAATCCCATTTCAAATAATTATCTGATTCTGATAAAATGATTAGAAATCTACTATTATATTCCGCTGCTTTCCTTTCCCCTTTTGCCATTTTTGCAAGGGGGGAAAAGGTTCCGGAAATTTGTACCGTTAAGGTAGAATAACTTCCACTCGAGCAGTTCCGGTTCCACACACACACCACCGATGGCGGCGTCTGTGACCGCATCTAGACGGATGGACTCTCATGCTAAATCCGGAACCTTTGAAAATGTTGTCCCCTCGGGTACCGGTATTGTACTCTATTGGGCGCTTATTGCTTGGTTCCGAGGTTCCCCTACCGGGCGGGGACATCGGTAGATGACAACTCCGATGGGGGATTGGGGGTGGGGGGGTGGGGGGAGCGGATATATCGCTATTGGGAATGAAATGGAGCTCCGTAAAAAAAAATTTTTTTACCTCTTTCTGCAGTAGTAAGTAGGGGCTCCAGGAACTTTTTTTGATTTCCTTTTTTGTTGATAGATTTTACGGTATTCCCCGTATAATTGTGGTGGAGGAGCTCCTTCAGGTAGGGGTTTTTTTTTAATTTTGCTGTATTTTTACTGGTCATTCCTAGAGATTTAGAGTACAGCTGGTGATGAGGAAAAAAATATTTTATTGTCACATTGTGTTCGCGTTGTGTGTGTGTGTAGTGGAAGAGGTAGGTAGAATAGCTCTGTCCATCTGTCCCTCCGTCTGCATGGGGAAATGTTAAAAGACAAGGCGGAAAGAAGAAGTTTCTCTCCACCCATCATGATCAAAGCGCGCACTGCTACCCGCTTCATCATCATCATCATCATCTCACCTGACGATCATGCCAGCTAGAGTGAGAAATCGTGAATTGCTCGAGCTCAAAGTATCCGGCTATGCGCGGGCAACGTTACCAGCCAGTTATGGGCACTGTATTATACTTGGTAATACTCGTAAGGTAGTATGACTCCGGCTATCACAGCCAAACTTTCTCAGTTCATCTTGTCAGGCCGTCTTTCCGGGGGGATTCCTTCTCTTCCTGGGGGGAAAATTTACCCCCCATGATCCCCCCCCCACTTTCTCACTATTACCCCTCTGGAGGAGGCTCTCCTTTTTTTTTTATATTTGTTTATTTATCCTTTCGTCGTTGTTCAGGTGCGAGAGTGGGGAATCTGGGGGCTGATAAGTCATCGAGAGCTGGTTGTTACCCACAAACGGAATGTGCATGCATGCGTCCAACTCTAAGAGGTTGTTTCTCATGGTCCTTGCTTACAAAAAAAGAGTGGGGTGAGGTGGATGGTTGTACTCAGCGGGGGGAGGAGGAGGGGAAGGGGGTCATTAAAAAAAAGCGGAAAATATAACCCTTATCTCTACCGTATGGTGAATTTGTCCTTGTATGGGATCAGCAGGAATGGTTTTCAGGTTTTTTTTAATGACTCCCACGGGTTATCATGGGAAGGGCCTTAGGGGTAGCTACAGATTTAGTTTATGAATAGAAACAAGTAAAGATTTTACTGCGTTACAGAGTTGGATGGTACATGCTTATCAGTCCCGGATGGAGTACCGGTGGAATTTTTTAATAAGTTATAATAAATAATGGGAGGAGAAAGAACCGTCGGTTTCCGTGGTGGGGGTGATAAAAAATAAATCAATAAATTGGACTTTCACGAGATGATACGTCATGTTGAAAAAAATAGGGCGTGAGTCTCGACTCGGTTGGTTTGATGATTGAGGATGATTAGGTTAGGTTATTCAGTAGCATCGCGAGAGCACAGCAATCACCTTGTGGACAACAAGATAGCAGCCTAAGGCTCTCCTCAGCTACAATACCAACAGTAAGAGTCACCAAGATACATCTCAGGACCACAGCTACCAAAAGAGGCTCCCTCATCTCTTTCCGAATTGTAAATATGTTGCTCACACTACAAGGCCATCTCATGCCATGTCAACCAAGCGATTCTTCGTTGTCAGTGATTCATAGACGGGTAATGATACCCCCCCCCCCCTCCGCAGCATTCATGCAAGCCCGGTAGTCTAGATCCCTGAGCGAACGTGGGATGGGCTTGGGTCGTGCTGAGCTGGGCCAGGGCGGGTTGGCAGTCGTCTCCGCCAACTTTATTCTTGCCCAACAGATCTCCTCCCCTTTATGCATGCATGCAGAGTAGCCTTAAAATTAACCTTTTAAGCTAGCCAGTGCGGTAGATCAAACTGAACGAACACCCCGGCCCAGCTGAAGACTTACGAGGCTTCGTTTCAAGTTTTGGACGCCTACCGGATTGAGTAAAAAATGTTTGCCTCCCGCGTGGGAGATCCTCCTTCGCCAGGGCGCTGGGAGGCCCCGTACCGGTGGATCGTGGTTGTGGTGGTGGTACCGGGGTGTGTGAGTGTGAGTGAGTGTGTGTCTTGCCTACCTATCAGATTACAGGATTACGGGCATTTGGTTCCTGGCAGTGGGAGTCAAACCGTTGCGACAATCAGAGCAGATCCCCAACAAAAAAGTGCATAGCCACAGTCAAGGACAACAACAACATTTGAACTTAGTTGTCTGTGAAAATGACTCGTACTGGCAGGCATCTATATTCCGCCAAGATCGAGCAATTGAGATACCGCTAGGGCGGGAATATTGATTCAAGCAATGATCTTTTTGCATCGTGGACAACTATGATAGAGGCACAGAGTAAAAATGTCGAAAAGTGGCGATAAAGGCATTCAGCCTTGGGGTTGGTTTCCAGTTGATCTGTCAGTTTTCTACGCAAAAAAGGGCTTACACACGCCAAAGTGTTGCGACTCGAAAAGGTTGCATAACGGTTTTTCAACCCCAGGCTGAATGCATCCAATATGCATGATGTTTGGTTGGTGCTTAGGGTTTAGGGTACCGGTATAATTTTAGGATCTTCACTACTATTACCGTATCGGTATTAGGGTTAAAATGGTATTTTTCTTTTTCTAGAAAATTCTTGAAGGCTCTACCCAGCACACCTCCGTGAAAATAAATATTACCTTTTCTAATAAAGCAGCAGCTTGTTTCCTCGCACCTAAAGTAGCTTAAGTTCAATGAGAAAATTGATATGATAGGTATGATAGTCCAGCTGCTCCCCCCACTCATGCTATCCACAGGGAAATGTGAATGGATCCCTACATCTTGACTAGTAAGGAAAATCGTGAATATTGCAAATACCAGTATATTGCATATGTTGTCCCACCATACAGATTACAAGATTCTTTACTACTCCTGCACTACCGGTACCCTATCAGGTCCCCAACCCATTCTTTATAGTGGCGTCCCGAGCAGCGACTGGGTATGATACGATAATCTATCATATATATAACTATTTCAGCTAATGGCAAAAAAAAATGCCACCACTTTTCTCTAAATCACCATTCACTTCCTCGCCTTTGCTGGTCTTTCCCCGGTAGTGATTACGCCTGTAACGGGGGTTGTGAGCCGGCTCTGTCCACAGTTGCGGTTTTGACCCATTTTGGAGATTGCTGAGTTCCGGCCGAGTTCTCCGGGGGAGTACCGTATCGCACTTCCCAGATCCACCGATAAATTTACTGCAGGATAGGCAGGTCGGGTCGGCTTGTCCCGGGATTGTAATGTTGTTTGGCGGCCGTGCTCCTAGATTGGCAGTGTCTCCATACCTGTATTATTATGAATAGATACTTTATATTGAATCACTTGGCGCAATGTCCACAAACTACTAGGATAAATAAATGTATTGAACACAAAGCCCAGCAAGCCCTCAATAAGTTGAGTGTGCGCATCCATCAAAGAAGGAAAAATGAAAACAAAACGAGGGCCACATGCGAACCCCTAAAAACACAAAAGCAGCCAGAAGAAGCAGGTGAGAGATCATGTGTACGAGTACAAGTAAAAATGTATATTTCGCACTCGCAGATATCCGAGAGAACGCAGCCCCAGCTGAGGCCTCTATGTTGATTCTAAATTAACCAGGGGAGAGGGGGGGTTACTTTTCCAAGCCAACCTACCAAGTTTACAGTATCAAACCCACCTTTCAGAATTATCACAAACACCATCTGGGGTCAACTACTCGAGTATACGGTAACATGGTTCAAAGATCTTACAGGTGCAATTAAGTGGGAGGGTAGGCAGCTGTGAACAATGGCAGAAACAGGGCCCTCGGAGAAGTGTTCACAAAGAGAACATTGTCCAATTATTCAAGTTCCTATTGATAGCAATGTGCTAGGACGTTGGAGTTGCCTCTTTCAGTAAGGCTGATGATTTTTTATTTTTTATTTGCCCCGCAGAGCAAGTTTCCGGTGTGCTTTTCGCCCCTTTCCCGGAGAGGGAATTTCAGACTACTCGGCACACGATCCAATTATTCAGGTTCTTATGTTGGCCAGCTTGCTGGAGTCCCGATCCGAATTGTGGTCAGTATCAGGTGGGATGGTAGCGCATACCGGCAGAGGGGTATGATATTCAGAACCAAGTTGTGTCTCCCGCAGACCACAGTTGGTATCATACTCGTAATAGGGTGACGTTTGTGAACACCACCACAAAATCTTGCACAAAGCTCATCCTAGCGGAGCGTCCAGCCTACTGTAGAGAGTAAAACCTGACTCCGGAATCACTTCATGTCCTCAACCTTACCGCTCCGAGGCGCTTTGTACCGTCATCCGCCGATCAATCGAGGCCCCGCATCTCACAATAAAGTATGTATGATACTAGACCCCATACGGCAAAAACATCCACCCCCAATCAGCTAAATCAATCCAGGAAAAGCCACAAAAAGCCCAAACCAAAAAACTCTAAAGCTTAATCATGGCGAAATCCGACACATTCTCGCCCCGATACGCGAGTACGGTTGGCAATCTGTGGCACTCGACCCTCTACCGCATCGTACCCACCAAATGGGTTCGCGAATCGCTGGTAAATGGGGGGGGTTCGGTGAGATTAACGCGCGTACCATACACTACTTTTTTGCAGAGGGAAAAGCCCGGAAGCGAACCCAGGCAACGTGCAATATCTGAAACACAAAATGCGGGGGTGGGGGGGGAGTACGTGATAACTATGGCACGTTTTTTTTTCTTTTCAGCTGGTTCAGGCGAGGGGAACTCCGGATTAACTTTCTTTGGGCGCGGGTGTAGATTATGATTGGGTTGTCATGGTGGTTGGGATGCCGGAGCTACCGAAGGCACGGTATGGATGCAAGATGAGCGAGTGTGGCGGAGCTGAGCTAAAGTTAAACATTTGGAACTTCAGGAACAGCCGGATGGATCTGACAGGTGTTGAGCATGGTGCTGCAGGTGCTCTGCTGTTGGTGCATCGCCGTTGGTCGGATACGGTTCATGGTAGCTAGGTCAGGTGAGATCAAAGCCCGCAACGATTGGGAAAATATCTCTAGGACTTTGGAGTTTCCTCTCCTAGTAATGTTCGTCACATCCTCCCTTTTTACTCGTCTCAGGGCTGAGAATATTTCCACCGTGTTTTTCTCACGTTGATCCAAAGAGGAAATTCTTGACGTCTCAGCGTCGTTCCGATTATTCAAGCTTTTACTGGACGGTAAGTTCCAGTGGTGTGCTAGAGTACAGATTAATTCATGGGAACTTCTAACCACACTCTGGCGGTCCGACCTGCATGCTATTCGACCCTAACAGTCTGAGGAAGTGTCTGATCTGTCCACTGTATTTTATTTTTTCAGGGAATTGTTTACTCTGTTAGACCATCCTAAGCACCCAGATGGGAGATGGAATGTGTTAGGACGCCGGAATTCCTCCTCTCGGCTGCGCGAGGGGAAAATCACGGCAAACACAGCCCGGTTGAAACAAGACAAAAGAAATATACCGGAACACAGCGCCTGACTACCCGCAGGAGGGGCAACTGCTCGGTGATTTTTAAAGAAATCCGATCGTGAACGTCAGATTGCAGGCGCGGGTTACGGCTGTTTCCACAATGTTACAATACCAGTAGGTACAGTGCCTGTTGAGGGTTGGTCATACCATAACCGGGTTACTAACGCTTTCTTTTTCCAAATTTCAATGCCTAAAAAAGTAGCCTAGCACAACGTCCGGCCACATTTGCCAGTGCACTCGAGACTTTCTGCGGTAGACTACCCAGTACCGCACTATGCCTACAGTATTACTATGATGGCATTGCCTATTTAGTACTACACTATGGTGGTATCCGGTAGGCTACCGGCAGTACTCCAATATCATAGCCAATACCGTACCTATCATATTAAAGTATCATAGCTTATCTATTTTTTCGCCCCACGCTACTTACCCATGGGGTAAAATAGAGGGGGAGAGGATGAGGACGGCCATGCACACCTCAGGGGAAACTATGTGCACGTGCATACATACATACATACATACTCGAGTAATTTATATACATACAAGCACAGGCGAACACAAGATACGGTATTCGCAGGCGCATCAAATGCCGGAAAAACAAGTTTCAAGAGTTTCAAGACGCAAGCAAGTAAGCTCGGAAGAAGCCGAAGTTTCATGAAACGAAGCGGCGACGGCGATATATGCACGGTGATGATAGCGAACCAACGAACGAACGAACGAACGAACGAGCCCTTCCTATCTACCCCTCAGCTTCCGGCCGGTTCCTGTGCCGCCTGCATTTTTCCCGCCCTCGCCGAGTTGGCTACAGACGATCGCAACTCACTCACCGACTACTATTCCGCACCCTCGATGAAAGGGAAAGTACGGAAAGAGAAAACATATCCCCGGGTGTACGTGTATGGTACCGCAGGAGCCTCATGGGGCGAGAACAAGATGTCTTTCCAGCACGGCGCTGTTCGGAGACTCCGCGGTTTTGGTCACATGATACCTGGACTTAGGGCGAACCAGCAAAAGGAAAGAAATGGTGAGTTGGTCTAAGTGGGAATTGATCAGCTCCGTCGATGTTGTTGTTGGATTGTTCTGCGCTGGATTGGGTCGGACTATGCGGGACGATGACTTGCCGGAGGAGGAGGAGGAGGAGGAGGAGGAGCAATTGTGATGATCATGATCATGATAGTGATGATGAATCGCATAATGCCGGTTGTATCGCCTCGTCTTTCCCGCAGCTATTATCATGAGTCTACAGGCATGTTACTCTACTCGTACTCTGAGGGAAACCACCCCATTCGGAGTAGAGGGTGATATAACGCCAGCATTGTAAATCATTACCATCCCATCGATCGTCCCGCATAAACTTACCTCCAGCCCCGTTACGTTGCCCTACAGTATCCCCCCATCCATCATCCATCCATCCCAAGATCATGCAACCATCCCTCCAAAACGGTGCCTTTCTCCAACAAACCAAGGAAACCCAATCACTGCTATCATAGTCAAATCTTGCAAATGAGTATGAGTATCACAAGAAGTCTGCAACCGTTACACACACAACTGCCAAGCCAGTTATAAAAAAAAATACCCTGTCCAACTTTCAGAAACAAGCATAAGCTCAAAAGAAAAAGGGGGGGTGTGGCGGAGCAGTGGCTGCCACGTGTGTTTTTGTTCTCCCCGTTCCCGACTTTTTTTTCTTTTTTTCTTTTTTTCCCTGCTCCACACGACAAAAGTGCAAAAGTATAAAAGTGCAGAAGCCGCAGTGCTAACGAAAGGGTAAAAAAAAAAGAAAAAGAAAAAGAGGCATCCAATCGCGCTTACGGCTGTCGGCTAGGCTTGGGTGGGACCATTTTTACGGTAACTGAAAGCTGGCTTCCCATGGCTCGCACGCACACACTTGTAAAAATGGCTTTGGCGGAGAAGCGGAGAGAGAGGAAAGAAAAGAAAAGAAAAAAGTGCGGGGTGTGATTGTTTGTGGCTCGATCTGCACGAGCCTTGGATTTTTATTTTTCCTTGATGATGATAAATAATGAGTGTGTAGTAGTCTACATATGTAGCAAGTATCATAGGGCGGAGATTGAGGGCGGGTGAGGGATGAGGCTTGCTTAGTAGCTATGGATGGAGATGGAAGTGGGGATCTACATATTATTTACCGGTATTATACAGCGGGGCCACGTCGAGGAAGCTTTTTTTTTATGACTGACAGAACCGACCGAACCGAACCGAATTGATGTATCATACATAATACTGTAAAATTTACTTTACAGTAATTGGATTGGATAGATGGATTGGGAAGGCGACAGCTGTCAATCCGTTATGATGATGATCTACAACTGGATCAAGCGAGCTTGCGCAGGGCAGGCAGGCAGGGCAGGACGGGGCGGGCAGGGCAGAAGAACGAGAAGAAGAGATGCGATGGACTCACGATGAGACATCCGCGATCAACCGGGGGGGGGTATCATCATACCGGTTACCGGTTACTGGTAAAAAGGGGGAAAGGATCAACCCAATCGATAAATATAGAAATACCCTGGCAACGATCTGATTCTAGAAAAAACTTGGAATTACAACAAACTTGACAATGCGACAATGCGACAACTCATTTTTTTGTTTCGCACTTCTTTCGGAAGAGCCCAAGTAAGAACTCAGTAGAAGCGGGCGGTGGGTAAAAAAACATCGCGCGGAAATAGAAAAACCGGCCGATCTTATCATAACTTGATCGGCCTGGTATTGGAATACGGTAATAATATGCAACCTCCTTTTTTCCCACATAATAATATTCGAGTAACTTAGAGCAGGTAATTGTTCGGAGTTCACTCCATCATCAAACCCGCAAAAAGGGAGGAGACGGAAGGTATCATAAAAATAAAAAAAATAAAAAAGCCAAAAATAATTATCATCATCATCATCATCATCAATGCCGTCCCCACGTACCGTATGTTATCGTACTTTACTTCCCCACCGGTACACACGTGTAATTAACGGGCCCCGAAGGAAGAAACCGTGGAACATTTGGAGGTTGCCAAACCGTCATGATGCCGGCCTGTTTATCCACCACGCAAGGGTGTTCCAAGCAAGAAAGTAAAAAGTGAAATAGAGAAACGCCAAGCCAGATCAAGTTCTAGTTTAGGTTCAAGTCAAGCCATCCCTGTTTTTTCTTTCCTTCCTTCCTTCCTTCCTTCCTTCCTTCCATGGAAATGCGCAAAGCACAATTTACAGCTAGGCGCAGCCCAGCCCCACCACACACACCCACACACTGACACCCGCAAGCGAAAAAAAAAAACTAAAGGGAAAAAACTGCGGCACCAGACGAGCCTGAGGAAATGGTGGGGGGAAGGGAGGGTAAAAAGTGAAGAAAAAAATGGTGCAAACTCGGAACCGACCGTAGAGATTGTTTTCACTAGCCTTGTTTGGTATTAGTGGGATCAAGATGGTTAGGCGCTTGGGATCGCATGGTTTTTTCTTCTTTTTTTTCTTCCCCCTCCCTCAAAAGTGTGTTTTTGAATCTACCGGAATCGCGGCTTAATCTATCGCGTGGTTATGCCGCACGCTGTCCATAGAGCTCGGTGTACTGCGAGCATTAGATCGTGCTGCCCTTTGCTTATCCATTTGCTATGCTAATCCTTTACCTCTGTAAGATCAATTGCGCAAAATTCAGCCTACCTTTTCTTTTCTCTTCTTTTTTTTTTTGAGCTGGCTTCAGAACTCGGTGATCGATTTACCAGGTATGGAATTTCTCCCACAAAGAAAGAATGCCAAAAATGAAGAGGGGTGAACCGGCGGGGATTGGCTGCTTTGGGTTAATAACACTGACCCGGGGACACTGGGTTGGTTTCTCGATCGGTCCGTCCGTCCGTCCGTCGGGGAATATCGCACATCCTGTGGGCAGCCATGTTTTCTCGAAAACGATTTAGAAGGTACTATATTCTTAATATCATAAAGATTAACACCCTAGTTCTCACAAACTGTGCTAGTATGATACTGGTATCTGCACTGTTACCATACCGGTAGTACAGTAGTAGAGCGGTGCAAGGATTGTGGGGGGGGAGAAGAGAATCCAGACCCTGAGGAGGGCCCACCCATCCATCCACAAAACTCCATCTGCAGATAAAAAAAACTCTTTTTCTTCTCCGATATCCCAAAAACCCATCCAGAGCTTCCAAAAAGAAAAGGGGGGGGGAAGAAGGAAAGAAAGGAGGAAGAAAAGTCTACGTCGTAGCCACACGAGCTCGCTGCATGATCGTATTGGCCAGATAAGCTGCACTTGCAGAACGTTATCGATAGAACCAAACTCAACTCAGTTTGTTCGTTAGCTACCGGCATTGTGGGGGGGGAGGGGGAACTTCTAGAATTGTTCTGTAGCACAGGATTTCCAGGCAGGGGATGGAGGTACCGGTGTGGTTGAGGGCGTAAAGTCCGATGCCCCGATAGGGTATTTTCCTTATGGTTTTGGAGGGGGGGACAAAGTTTGTTCTTGGGTCCAGACGAGAGGAGTTAAGGTACAATACACCGATAGTCTATTTACTCTCGCTAGTTAACGAGACGCTACCGGTGGGCACAGTAATTTGTATTATTATACTTTTACGGAGTAGGTGCTGGAGTGTGTACGATGCGTTTGTTCGGTAAGATTGGCGTTTTTCTTTCTTTCTATCCAGGTGATGTTTATTTCAAGTGTCGAGGATCAAACTGTTCATCGAATCGCTGGGTCGGCCGATAAGAAGAAAAAGACTCGGTCGGTACCGGTGTCTACCATCTCGCATGGTTGTCCATCTATCCCCGCGCGTGTGCAAGAGAGGTCTGACAAATCCAGCATCCCCTAATTGTCGGTGCCCGCGATACTCCCTTCTCCCCGGCATGTACCGGTAACCAAGTACCGTAAAAACTCTTGCGATTCGCCATCGGATTATCCTCGCGAATCGAGTCATCAGCCCAAGATAGGTTTAGTTTGGCAAGTTCAAGAGATCAAAAAAGGCCAAAGCACTCAGGCTATACCACATCAAGAAAGCACTAATCCTTCTCAAGAAGCTTTGTTTCTTTACCCCGAGATTAGAGACCTAACCGAGATGGTGAATCGCAAGAGTTTTTACGGTACTCGAGTAGGTGCGGATGGCCCTTTTTTTTATATTATTTCTTTTTATCTTCGATTATCTAGATCTTAGGCTAGCCCTAAGCAGGCGAATCCGGTACGGTAGGGAAGTCCGGTGGCATGATAACTAGATAAAGTAAGGTGAGGCAAGGTGGGTGGGAATTGAGTTCACCGTCATGGAGGGGTCTTTTTTTTTTCTTCTCTTTTTTTCTCGCTACCCTGCTGAGCATGGCGTTTATTAATCTATATTCCACGGGACGACCAGCTTCGTTAGCGCCCGAGGAGTAGCGGATAGTGATGGTGCGTAGGTACGGTAAGCTTGGATGGGGAGTATCGGAGGATACGCAGCTGCGCTGTGCTAGGGTCGGCGAGGGGTGGGGTTGTGTTCCGCGCAGCTACGAGTATAGGTATCCTACTCACTGTGGAATGTGGTGGGATGGGATGGGGTATGTAAGCTGCATTTTTACATACTACGTACTTTCAGGCGGGAATTGACCTGTTCATACATCATCGACTGCTTGGATCTCATGTCTTAATTTCTCGGTAACCCCGAGCCCACCTGTCCCCGCCCCGCCCCGTGTCTCTGTTCAGCGGGCGGGACGGACAGACGGCGGAATTAACACTCGTAGGCGTTGGCAAGCTGGAGAATTGAAAAGAAAGGGAAAAAAAGAAAGGCCACACAGTGCAGTTATGCACTGTGCTTGTTCTCCCTGTCTATCTACCTGGTTTATCGTTGCAGAGAGTGTGATACTGTGTGAGCGAACACTTGCTCCGTCTTCCCCAACAATTGTGCAAAAGGAAATAGAAAGGGTGGGAGTGATTGATTGGTGGATTGAGCTAAATATCTGTTCCGTGGAGCTGGTAGAAACGAATCTGCACGGTAGAAATCCAGCACAGCGGCTGCATGCGATACGTGACAATGCAGGCGCGATGGATGGGGTGGGGATGGCAGTGGAGGGAGGGGGGTCTGGGCCTAGCGGGCGGGAAAGCGGTGGCTTGTACCGCGATCGGGCGTTGGAAGGGGGAATGTAGAGCTACTCGTACGGTAAAGGCAAGAAGGAGAGGCGGTGTGAAAAGGGTACTTTTCAGCGTGAAGCAACAGTGAGATGATTTGGTGATCTCCCTTGAAAGTGGCATTACCGTACCACTGAATGAAAGGAGCGGAGGTGCTCGTGGTTGGCTGTGTAACCAAATTTTCACGCGCGGGTCCTCAGGCCTCGGCTTCAGTTCTTTGCTGGGCAGGTGTTCCGTTCCGTCCCAGTTGCAACGAACGTTACGAGGGAATTTGACATTTTACAATGCTGCGTACACCACAATGTACTGTACTGCCACAACGGGCGCAGAAAAAATTCCATCGTATCATACCGTGCATACTCGGGCACTGGTACCATGTGCTGCAACTTCGATCCCTTTCCATCCGTCTTTTCTAAAAATGGACCCTACTCGCGCATGACACTCTGATCTCGCCTAAGTAAGTTTGGCTCTACCAGATACACCTTAAGCAGTATGATAGGAAAAAAAAAAAGACATGTGGGGAAAGGAATGATAGCATTCTTGTGATGGATGATTTTGAGCAGGAGAATCTCTTTTTCCCAGAAATTCGATGGATTTTGCTTATTCATCAAAATGTGGAGCACGCTTTATTTTGGGCCGAAAGGGGTAATTTTGAAGTGCGTGTGTGTGGTGCTTGGCGCTGTTGGGTTGTTCGCAGGGTGGATGGGAGAGACCCTGTTTTCTGGTTGGTGCATATCCCTGATGCAGTTGGTGTCAAATCCTTTGAGGAGGTGGTGTGAGGCTGGGTTGCTCAATTCTTTTTTTTCTCTCTTTTTTCCCCCTTTCGCTTGGCTTCCCATCTTTCTATGACGCAGCTCTTTTCTCCTCACCAACCTTCCAACCGTAAAGGACCGTTCATCCACATACTCGAGTATAATATGCCCACGATGTGCAATCATATCTCCTCCAGAAATCAAAAACATAATTCCTTTCTTCAACTGGAACAAAGTGGTCCCGACGAACGTTGCCAGTATTCGACCTCATCAGCTGCATCCCACTTCGCCGCTCAGCCCCTTGACGACGACGACGACGACTGGGACTAGGACGGCAGTCTACAACTAACAAACTATCATAGAGTACTGCACTTATATCAAACTTACACTGGCCCTCCTCAGCTCCTACTGCCACAGACAACATCTCGATAATATCGCCGATCAAATCCCAATCGCCATTGAAAAAAAGGAACGAAAGAGCATTCGCAATCACCATTGCCCTTGCTTAGTGGCCTCCGAGGTCTACTTACTGCTTGCTGTGTTCTGCTACATATATCTATATCTTTAAGCTTCTGGTGAGTTCTAGATCCTCCAAATCTATTCAAAGAACACGCGCGCACACCTACACACGCAGCCCACACAGCGAGAACGCAAACACACACATCCTTTCTCAACAGCTTTTTGCTGCTCCCCCTTGCCTGTCTTCCTAGCCCTTAACTCAACACCAAATAATAGTGTGCTTCCCGGAGTGCCTATTACTCACCTTTCCCCTCCATTGTTCCTCCTCCCCACCCCTCCAATACATAAACTATCCGCTGCTTTAATCTAACCCAATACCTACCCTACAGCGTCATCGCCCTATCCGGAATTCCGAGCCATCCATAGATTGAATTGTCATCCTACCTTCATCTTCATAAAGGCTCTTTGCCCTCCCCGAACCGAGCTTAACTCCCTCTCCGACAACATCCACTTCTACGATGAGAGCTCCGTCACCCTCCCGTCAGTGCTCCTTTTATCCAACAGCCCCCTATATCCTGAGCAATCTTTCACACTACGCTTCCGTCTATCACCCTTCGCCAACCTCCCTTACCGATTCCCAGAAGAGACAGAAGCTACAAGAGTTTGGCAGTGGGTTTATTGATTACGAATCCTCGATAAACTACGCTCTCCCATACAACTCAGTCCCTCAACCCTCAACCCGACATATTCACCTGAATCCTCATCTCAACCTACAAAGGGCTTCCGAGCCCACCTCACCTACCACTCTATCCACCCGCTCACCACCTTCCCCTTCTCGCTCATCTATCATGTCTGCCGAGCAATCCCCGCAAGACTTTCAGCTATACGATGATGGAACCCATATCTCCGCGGATCACCACCAAAAGCAACAGGTTAATCGGAGATACGATTCAGTCCACTCTTTTGAGCATAGGGCCTCTCCTGCACCGAATTCGAGGTTTGGAAGTGTATTCCCCACAACTGTACCACAGTCCGAGCCCCATACTTCAAGACCCGGGTTGCCCTACTACTCTAACTTTCGACCCGATAACGACTTCTCGAAGCCCCCCGCGCAGCAACAACACCAATACCTTCAGGCTCTTCCGCAGTTTAGGAACCAGGGTTCCAACATGGTCCACATGATCCAAACACAACATCACGGTTCGGACGACGAAGATCCGCCAGCGCTCTCGCCTCATACCCAGAGTCAGTTTTCTGCCTCTTCGAGACCTTCCCTATCGGATGTGGATTTACATTCTCCTGCTACGCCCATTGCTTCGCCGGCTCCGAACGATGGCGCCGAGGGATGCGGTGCTCCAGTGCCTGCAGTTAGTGAGGATTCCTCTTATCTAGTTGAAGCATGGATAGAACATTACTTACGATCCGAATCAGACATCCGCACTCCCACTCCTAAACTTGGTCGAACATTTTCGGACGCAATTCAAGACGAACTCTTCAACCCTGGCATTGCGCCTGGCACTTCGATCACTTCTCAGTCGATGCAGGATTCAAACAATATGAATTCCAAGCTCCCAACATTTCTTCACCAAGCGCAAACGCAGCACTCGATGGCTCGTGCGACCCCCCCGACCACTCGTGGCCACTCGCCTTTCCGTGCCAACTCACCCTTCCACCCCGCCGCTAGAACTAACCAGTTCACCCTGCCCCAGTCACCTTCAAGAACTACTTCATTGCTACCTGTGGGGTTTGGCACTGCCCGTGCCCAACGAGAGCAGGAGGCCGAGAGGGAGGTCGAGCTCCTTTCTCAACAGATTCAGCAGGACTTTGGCCACGGTGGCGAGGGGCCTAAGACCATTTCACCCAAAGACGCCTACGTCGACTATTGCGAGCCCGAAGAGGAAGAGGTCAAAGGCAGCCTTTTCCATCAGGATGATGCGTACTCTCAGGATGGAAGCGCTCATGGTGGAAGCTATAGGAGCTCTGCCCACGGTGATGATGACGTTCAATCTGATCACAGTTTTGGCATCAAGACCGAGGAGAGCTTTGGTAGCATGGCTACTAGTAGAAGGGAGAGCGACGTGAGCATGAACCTCAGCCCTCAGGTTTATGCTAGCAATAGCAGCCGACAGTACGCACAGATTTGCTTTCCTTACACGGCTTCTGTCCCTGAGGAAGAGCATGATTACGATTACGACCCCGCCAGCTCGCCAAACTCGAAGCCGGCTGAGTCAAGGGCTAATGGAGGCGTTTACACTTGCACGGTTCCCGGCTGCACAAAAAGGTTCCCTACCACCACCAAGATGTCGAAGCACAGACGTGAAGCACACAGACAATCCACTCCGCTTTCGAGCATCAAATCTCACCACCCCGGCCCTCACAAGTGTACTCGGATTAACCCTACTACCAACAAGCCTTGCAACACTATTTTTTCCCGCCCCTACGATCTCACTCGTCACGAAGATACAATTCACAATACGAACAGGCAAAAAGTTAGATGCGAGATCTGTAACGATGAAAAGACGTTCAGCAGACAAGATGCCCTTACTCGCCATAAAAAGGTAAAGTACCACTCTGATCTACAATAGTGTGCGCATGTCACCGGATTGGAGTCGCGCCTCTCTTTGGTGCGTCACCACCAAAGAAAGCGCGGCCTCAATCCGGCGACATGAGTGAAGTTCGAACGCCTAAGAGCAGAGCAAGATCTAGGCTCTACGCCCAATGTGATAGCACAATTTGCTAATATAATGGATTTTCTAGGTTAAGCACGGAATCGACAAATAAGGCTATTTCCAGAAAAATATAAAATCGCTTCGCTTCCGGCGACGATGATGGCGACGATGATGAGCACCCTTCTCGTTGAAGCACATTCCCTCGAAAATCCTGTTGCGAGCGATCGGCAGGTGGGACGATCGACAAAAGCGCACCCACACGCACATGTTGCTCGCCTCACCTACGGATGGAAGCAGCCATGGAAAAAAAAAATCACTTGTCCTTTGCCAAGACATGGCAGTATAATGCCGTATGACGTCACTAAGTCCGACCACTTCACTCACCGCACCCTTGCGGTCGGGTTCGTTTTTGATTTTTTTTTCTGCCCTTTTCTCAATTTTTTTTGGGGTGAACGAGGTTTTTTTTTTTTTCATTCCTTATTCTCATACGAAAACAAATATCCGGCGTCAATCATTTTTGGAAGTACTCTCCTTTCTCCGGAGTTTATTCTTTCTTCATACTTCCGCACTTATTTTTCGATTCCAAGTTCCATTCTAGCAATAATTTGGCTTTCTATTCTTGATTTGGAAACCTGGTGATAACATTGGGCAGGTTTTTATGCTACGAGTTTTATTATTGGTCGATCGGGGTTGTGGGTGCATAATATTTTTCGGTCATGGCAGGGTCAGCGCCTGTCTTGGTCTCTTTATCATATCCTGGCTGCCTTTTTGTGACAACGTACCGGTTACTTGTATTCTCCCTATACTTTTCCCCTTACTTTGTGATTCTATTTTTTTTGTTTTAGAAAGACCGACCGACGAGTTTTTTTTTTTTACGGAAAGGAAATCACAATCATGGAAGGATGGCGTTTGATTGCTTTCTTTTTTTTTTTTTGCGATTGCACGCTTTGCTTTGCTTTGGCTTTGAATTTTCGCTTTGCTTTTGGGGTTGCCCGGTGTTTGTTGCTTTGTATACGCTGTGCGCGAGTATGATTTGCGTCTGTTTACGCCTGTATAAAACTGTTGTATGTTGTATGATATGATTATGTACGAGTATGAGGATGGCTTAGACTTTTGGGGGTTGGTAGAATTTATTCGCTACCGCTACTAATTTGGAGTTTTTGAAAGGGAAATGGGAATTTATGCTGCGCTATGGTAATCTAATGCTGAATATAAAAATCTAGTTTTTAAAACTATGGAAAAGGGGAAATGACCATGCCTAGCTACTATACCGTGATATGCTCAGAGGTAATCTGTTAGAGCTTGAACAGAACCCTTGGCTCTTGACATTCCATAAAAGCAGGGGGAAAGAATGGCCTACCCTTGCGGTTTTTGTTAGCATAGCACGGAGTAACCAAATTCCTAAGTATATGTACAGTACAGTTCGGTGACAAATGTCATCGTCACTTGCCCTTTTTACACCAAAAGTGGCCATTTTCACAGTTATGCAACAACACCATATCTACCTGAATTGTTTATCTGAGAGATTAGGCTACTGGAGGCATATCTCAACTTCACTATACTGAAATTTCAATCAAATCAGATACAGATTGCATTGTTTCTGGGCCTGCAAAAATCACCATTTTCAAATTAAGTACCTTTTTATGTGGGCACCCATACAAATTCCAAGGCTTGGCATGAACAATTTGATAACTTGCTCTTTGCTTGTCTGCACAAGGGCCAATTCACAATTAATTGCCACCAAAACGACACGAACTCAATCTCTCAGTTCCTAGCTACCTTCAAGTGAAATTTGGTAACTATTGATTTTGAGGGTCTTGTTGTGCTGGTGGCTTTGTTGAGGATAGATTTCGCTTATTTCGGTGTGTTTTAACGGGTACTTCACCCGACTGACGATGACCTATGTCCAAGAACTATATATTGAACCCTACACCACGCACTGTACTCGAGTACTAGCTGATTTTTTTAATATCCGGACACCTTGGCGCAGATTTGTATGTGTCTTGGCGCCAAGGTGTCCGGATACTTTTGAAATCGGCTAGTAGATCCATCGAATATTCCTAACGAACGAGTCTAAGGGGGGAGAGATATAAATGTTTCACCTTCCACCTTCTTGCCTACTCTACTCCATTGCGCCGCTGGATGAATCGACCCCCATCCGCGCAGGCCTTGGGCGTTGTGAGCCCGATACTAACATACCTAGAAAATTGCTAGACCGTACGAGCCAGCGCCCAGGGCAGACTCGTACCATAAACAAGCACTAGTACGAGAAGTAAAAATGAGAACCGGTCGTTCGTCACAGCAACAAGCACTAGCACCTGTAGAGCTTGTTTTAGCAGAGAGGGAGTAGGATACAGTACTGAGCACCGTACTCGAGTACTAGTATGAATACAGTGATGTAGATCAGTCAGTTTTAGTTAGACTACTGTATATTACGACAGTTAATGACGGGAACACATATTATAAATACCAAAAGCCGACCAAGGTCCAAAACCCCTACTTTAATTTTACTTTGTAATATAAATTTACCATGCTCCCCCCCCCCCTCGTCATTATTACTAACTTATGCTTTTTCCATCCAACCTAGAGTACCGGTATCATACTCGAGTACAGTACAGTCGCACCTCGCTGCCCCGGGTTTCGCTCTACCGGATCCCCCACTGTCCCGGATGAAATTCCCTGAGCCCCAAACCCTCCTACACCAAAACCTGACTCGTTGTCCCGGATAATTCGCTGTCCCGGACAGATTTCTTGGATTTTGGCCATCCGGGACAGCGAGGTGCGACTGTATATACTGGAATACTTGTTCATAAGTACGGTACGGTAGATCCCAGCGCACACTTACGTTGCATGATGCGTTCGGTCCTGTAATAAATGACGGCACGAAAACATCATCCCGATGTTTGACTAACGACCCTCTACCTTCTTTCTCTCTCTCCCCAAGCCACAAAGGGTATCTACTCGAGTAACGCCCTTGCAGGATAGCTGTTTACCGGTAGTCGGGATATGTGTGTGTGTGTGCGTGTGGACGAGGATCATTATGTCATTGTGAAGATCGGGTTTGTGCCACACTTTGTTTTGACGGTTGGTCTTGGGGGTTGGGTCATGGGGTCTCACTCGTTTTTATGGATGGGTTTGGGTGAGGTATACAGTTTGTTTTGGGTTTGCTTGTGATCGTGATTGCTGGTTGGGTTAGGGGGGGTGGGGGGGTGGGGGGGTATACCTACGGGGTTATGAGTGGTTGGTTTGATAAACGTGTAGAGGTCATGAATGTATAGTAGAGAGTGTTTTGTCGTCGGGTATTCGGGAGTTTTCCCGGGGGGGGGGGAGCTTGTTATTACAATGGTTGTGCGGGTATTTGTGGCGTTGTACAGTAGTAACCCTTTTGATTTTGGAATTTGGAGTCAGGAGTACCATTTTCATTGCGGGGGGATATTTTCGCAGCTGTGGGGTTGTTGGATAGATAGGGAGTTTTTTTCTTTCTTTACACTTACTCCGAGTATGATGGGCATATCATAGGTTGATGCTTGAATTGAAGGGCCCAGCCTGGATTGGGGATTACGTTTACTGCATGCCGGTAGTAGTATAGTATAATCCTGGGGTCCGCGAGGTCTAGAACTACTCTACCGTAAGAGTTAAGTCCGTATAAGTCCTCCAACAACTTGATTTTTCTTTTCCCCCCTCCATTCCCTTCCATTCCCTTCCATGCTGAGGGGATTGGTAACCCAAATCTATTGAACGGCGATTACCCAGACCTACAAAAGCGGCGAGATATCGGTGGCGGCCTCGGCCAGTGGTCCTGAAAGATTAGAGAAAGCCATCGTGGCACTGTCCAGTGCAGTGATTCACACACTCTCCCTCTATAAAGTTAAAGTATCCGTCGAGAGTCCGCGCACCTCGTATCAGTCCTCTAGAGTGCGTAAGTCAATTTCCTGTGCCCTCCACATGAATTATTCTTTTTTCCTTCCTCCCGGTATCATGCCTTAATTACCGTACCATCTCCTCAGGCCCACACCTTCCACCAACCACCCCTCCAGAGTCATTCGTTACTCGAGTACCAAGCCACGGGTGATTTTCCATGACCAGGGCAGAACGCCTCACAACCACAGTCAGCAAAGCACCAACAACTCGGAGAAACCCCGCACTGATTATCCGAAATCTACCGTGTGACAAAGGATTACTCCTCGAGTACAAATGCGTCATACATACAGCGTCGAGCCCTCGCTTACCGATTAACACAAATATCGGAGTCGTCAAAAGGGGTTCTTGCAGTTAAATTCCCCCGGTCCCGTCTCGCGGACCGGATGACAAGGCAGGCTGGCGACCCATTTTCCTCACGAGCCGATCGGCCCCACAACACCACCACACCACCCACAGCCAACCAACAAACCAACAAACCAATCAGCGCGAAACGGAAACGGAATATTCATCTGTCCGAAATCGCTAAACTTTTCCCTTCTCTGTTTTGTGGAAACTGGAGACTACCTGTGTGCATGTCGGTCGTACCTATCATTCCGCCTTCGCGATGACAACTTACGATACGATACGATACGCGAGTGATCGCGTATAGTGCTGCATCACTCGGGCTGAGTCATAGAACGATTGATTGATGCTGAGATATAGTCTGGCCGGTCAACCTCCTGGGGCAGGTCTCGCGTTGTCGTGCGTTGTGGGTGGGTAGACCGGACACTTGGTCTTTGCAGAGAGGATCAAGGTGTGTCGTGGCCTCCGGATTACAGTACGGTCCCGCCATGAACGTACGAAGCTCGACTGACGCGCAACTGAGCTTGGCCCTCTCCCTCACTGCCCGGGCGCGGGAGGGCGGGCGGGCGATGCTCCATCCCGTGACCTAATTATATCCCAGAAGATGATTAAGCCCACCGGTACCAGTGCTCTTTAGGGTACCGTCCCGTGCTCAGGTGTGGCTCATGAACGGAGACCCCACCTCCACTGCCGGTACGTGGCGTGGGGGCGGTGCTACGCCACGCCACGCCCTGCGTCAGAAAAGATCACTCGGCTGTCAACTTGCCGTTGGTACAGTACCTTGTTCCCAGCTTTAGAAAAGAGAGGATATGTGCGATTTGGTGACGTGGAGAATTATCCGTTTGGCGTTTTTGGCTTTTTTTTAACGCCGAATGGGTGCCTTTGGCTCTGGGTATGGTAGCCCTAGGGCTCAAGTTGGTCAGGTACAACGCTGCACGAGTATCCTACCATTGGAGACGTTTTCGCACAGCACTGGGCGAGGCTTATCCTGCTGGCTAATCTAGATCAACCGCCCACTGTCCTTCCGTCGGGTACTTTTGCGGCTCCTCGGCCGGAACCGGGTTACAGATTTACACTTCGATAATAGTTTTTTCTGCCTCGTGCCATCCAGCGTATGGGACTGTGGTGCATCACGTGACTTTGACATCGCCGGGTTTTTGGAAGGAGAGAGAAGTTGTGCGCCCATTGAAGAATATTTGCTCGGTAGAAGGGAAGAGGAATAGTTAGCACAAGGCTGTGGGCTTATTTCTTTGGATAACAGTCCACCGGCATTCGGCCGTCGGCTGATCAAACCTGGCGGAAAAACCAATGGAAAAACCATTTTTCTTTTTCCGCGTTAAATCCGCGGATTGATCAGCACCATGCCGGTAACTTAATTTGCGCGCGAGAAGTTCATTGGGCCTTATGTCATAACTTAGGTTGTATGCAACGGGTGAGCCCGGTCTTTTGTAAAACCAACAAAGAAACATTGTCGAGGCTCGTCACACCATGACATAGTTTTGCGCGACTATATTACTGTAATCATACCATCCGGTACCGCACGATATAAAGAAATTTTTTTTCCAACCGAGCCTTACTCGAATGAATTGTTGATAACTCATCGCAACAAATGAAAAATTTCTCAAGATGTTGGTGAGAAGAAGGAGGAGGACGGGAGAAAAAAAAATGAAGGAAGGCTAGTTTTCGGAGCCCCGCCCCGCACCGAGAAATGCACATTTCACCCAGTTCGGTTCGGACGGTAAAAAAAACCCATCGGTCGTGCCCGGACTGTTGGATATACGGTACGATACTGTATGTGTCTCACTTGGGCGTTTTTTACTTTGATAATATTATGATAATGTAATGATACTTGAGTATTGATAAGTAAATTTAATTGGTTTCTTTTACGATAGTTGGCCACTTTTCAATGCGAAGGTTTGTTTTTCTTCCTTTCCTTTCCTTTCCTTTCCTCTGGTTGAAGGAAGGAAGGAAGGAAGGGCTGGTGAAGGTTGTGGAGGTATATTTTTTAATATTATCATAGACTTTTTAGCTACTATCGTACTATGATAGTAATGGTATTATAGTGGGGGTTGCAAAGGGAGTACTGGTAACTCCTATTGTCCGTGACTAAATAATATTTTTTTGGTGTTGGTTTAAACCCTTGAGGTTTTTTTTTTTTTTTGGTGGGGTTAGGTATCAGAGCTGTTTGGTTTGAGGTGTCATGCTGTTGCCAGTAGCGGGTAGGAGGAGGAGGAGGGGTGGGGGAGCGGCGGAGGCGGAGGAGGAGGGGGGATTTGAACTCATCCCGGGTTTTGTCCGGCGGGGCGGGCGGGACGGCGGCGGGCCGGCTAGTGGGGCTCAGTGTCTGCTTTGTTAGACTATTCATTACTTCTCATACTCGTTAACTAAAATGGTAGTGTGTGTGATATTCACTGTGACACTGGTATCATACCGTAGTTATATTCGGGTGAAATTGTACAGTACCATACTGTGCTGTATTATAGAAGATGTATGATATACTCGAGTACTGATTTTTTCTTTCTTCTCTGCCCCTCTCTCTCCCTCTCCTTACTAGGGGTATATTGGCGGACGGGGTTAACCTTGGGGAGTGAGCAATGGGTCGTGATATTCTTGGGTGGGAATCTATCGAGATGTGGATGGGGGTGTTATTGAGCAGTACTCGTACTGTACCGTGCGGGTAAATTTATTTGATTAATATTCGAATTTTTAGCCAGTTCCACAAACCTGGCATCATATCATAGGTATTTGATCAAATAAAGGATATAATAATATAGGAAACGAAATAATGATAATAGAGTAACACTATAGCTTCCGTGAAGCAACAGCAGATATCGTATCCTATGAAAACATGAAGAATCAAACCAAATGGCATCCTTATCACACCACCACCATCACCACCCCCACTAAGCATACTCGAGTACAGAAGCCAGAACAGATCCTCCACTCCCCTCCTCTGTCAAACCCCTCTCATCTCCACTTTGCCCCGACTCTCATTCACGCTAGTGTTCTCATCCTCCGCTTCATTCCTACCCCGCATCTTGGCCGACAGCTCACCCCCAACCCTCTTCGCCAAGTCATATATCCTCCCACCGGGGACGCAGCACCGGAAGATAACGAACAGCAGCAGGAACGCTCCAAGTATAGAGCCCACGATCGCAAGCACGGTCCTCCAGCCCACGGAGCTGGAGTATAATACTGACGTTCCGCTTAGTCCTCCGCCGGAGCGACCGCCGCCGCCACCCCCGCCCTTGCGTTTCGTTAGGGGATGGGCAATTATCGTCGGTATTTGCAGAAGGAGAATAAGGAGGGGTGGGGATGGGGGGTGAGTGTGTACCATCGCTGTACTAGTATATGGAGGCACGTTTGTAGCTTAGGAGATGTTTCTGGTGGAGTGTAGGTAGGTAGGTATCTCGATTGATGTTTGTTATACGACCGAGAAGGGTCTTCGGAATGTGATATAGTGGCTGAAAGTATAGTATTGCAATGTCGATAGCAAGTGATATCCCATGACAAAACAGAATCTCGAAGATCTCTTTATAACTCCACACAAGCCCCTCCTAGGCTTCAGGCGCGCCCTCCTCCTCGTCGTCTAAAACTCTCCCCTGTGGCTATATCTCTATTCACCTCACTGCGTCGACGGGCCAAGTAGCGAGTGGTGTCCTAGCTAGATGGGTTTAAGCCTTCGACTTGCTCAGTCTGCCTGCCCCCGGGAAAGTTGTTGAAGGACTGGGAGTGGGTTGATGTGATGTACAGTACCATACATCGAAGAGAGAATATCCCTTCAGAGGTAAGCGCGGCATATAGGGCGTTGCACTTTTCAGCCTCGAGAGGCACTTGGAAAAGCTTTCATTTGACCTAGTCACTAGAGACATCGTGCAATTGCTATGATACTTGAACCAAAGTGCTGAAGAAAAAAAAAGGGCACGAAAAAGAAAGAAAGAAAGAGAAACAGAGGAACAAAGAAAGAAAGAAAGAAGAGCTTCCAGCCCAGTGAGACACCTGACAAAAAGGCAGAATCGAACTGAAAATGAGAGAGCACTGTACTGAGTACTGTACTGTACGCACCGCAGCGGTATGGGCGGAGGGAGAAGGATCGCTATCTATCTATTATCTGCCTAGCATAGATCATAAGCTAGGAAAATTGTATCATACTCACGATCCAACCCACATATGGTATAGCTACAAATAAGTGACTGATTGACTGTTGGAGTGTAGACAAAGTTGTGGCTGAAGTCAGCTCTCTACTCGAGTACCAAGGCTTTCCATTTACCCTAGACAGTAATAATACAAGTAGGCATAAGTACTGATTCACAGGCCGATGTTACTAGACTACTACGATACTACGGTAGTACACTTCCATTCGCAAAGTCTCCGCGGAGATAGAGGTACTGTGGCGATGTCTTGGCGGCAATGGAGGTACTGGTACAAGAATTTGTGTATAATTTGAATTGAAAAGGTTTCTTCTGGTACTTTCGTTGCCACCAAGACTTTGCCACAGTACCTGTCCTTCCGCGAAGACTTTGCGAACAGAAGTGTACTCACCCCTCAGCCCGGGTCCGATCTGCTACGGTGATCGTTCCATTGTGGCATGCGGTCGAGTTGCCGTAGTCACGTTCCCTGGTTTCGGACCCTTTCCCCTTGGGACCTTGTGGGTGGTGGTGGAGACTGATAATCTCTTGGGAAAGGATAGGGTAGGGTAGGGCTAGGGTATTTCATCCTGTGGCGTCTGATGATGTCATAATGTCCTGGCTGGGAAAGGGCTTGGGGTAAGGTACCCTGCACCGGGAAGTTCCCCGTAAAGTCCCGGTAAGCGCTAGTATACAGTTTTATATTGTACCGTATCGTAGGCCGTATGCTGTTGGTCATTTCGTTTTAGTTCCCGTGGGAAGAAGAGCTCTGTCCTAGCTCAAACCAGCAAGCAAGCATCTCAGCGCCTCTCAAAACCCACCGGGAAGTTTCAAAGCCCTGAGATAACTTAGACTATCACTGTCCGGGTCGCGCCAGCTCAGCTCGTCCCCAATAGAGTGCCATCCTGCGAGCGTTTTACTGTCCATGGCGTTGTGAGCAAGCCCCGGTGGTCCGTATGATTAGACTATTGGCGGTACTAGCCTTGATATACTGGAGGGTTATCTAACCCCCCACCGCCACGTCTGAGGCTGGGAGTCAGTGGCGTACCTTAACTGAGGCTTTTCGGATGGATGCTGAGCGGAGAGGTGTGTGATGGGTCATGGACAGTTTTGTGGGTATCATCTGAGTCGTTGGGTAAAGTTCCGGACAGTGCAGGGCTGTCTGGCTCCCAGGTGTGTTTTTCCTGCAGCGGAGTGTGAAGTTCACATCTACAAGGCACACTACCACCGCACACACCCGCGTACAGTACTGTGCTTGAATCATCTTCTTGGGCAGAAGTGCAATCTAGCAAAATACAAACCCGACACTCCCCATTAGGTAGTGAGCTAATATCAGTGTAACCTTCCTCTCGATGCAAAAAGCCTGGTACTGTACTGGACGAGTACCGTACTTGTATCTGGCAAAGAAGTAGTCTATCTGAAAATGAGATAGGGCTTTTTCGCTCACTACCGTAGGTGATCGTCACAATAGTCGTATTTTCAGATAAGGTACTGATTGCTACGGTAGATGCAAGTGCCAGCGCAGTCCTGTTACTTGCCCAACCCTAGTCAAGCCTCCTGAGACAGTTCAAACTCCGCGAGTGAGGAAACATGCTTCTCCTTCTCATCCCCTAGATCTTTTCCCAAGTCCCATTTCTGATGTCTAGAAGGGAACCCTTAAGTCCAGCACGCTTCCGTGGACTTCCCTATTTAAGTAATGCCTACGCAAAAATGGGTCTGTGTTCTCGGGAATCTCAGAAACTTTGGCGGCCCTAAAGGGGGCTGGGGGAAAGAGAGTCAGGAATCCAATCAGCCAGGCTCCCGAGTCTATTACCCCTAAGGGAATGGAATATCTGTCTTGGCCATCTTCAAAATATCCCTGAGCCTCCGACTTTGCCAGTTGTTGTCTACCCGAGACGGATAATGTTTCTTTCTTCTCCACGATATGGGTACTGAAGAGATGACTACGGTACTGTACCCCGGACATGAATTGAACGCGGTTTTAGAAAATAGACGGGAGGATGGATGGGACGTTTTGCGTTGCAGCCCCTTCGGTACCAGCCAGTGTGATACCATTGGGGGGGAATTATCTGCGGACGGGAGTCAAAGATCAGGTGAGGAGAGAGACTCGCGACGAGATCTTAGGGGTGTATATAAATGTTCGTAAAGTTCTCTTTTTTGATTTTCTTTTAAAGAGCATCAATTTTCTCCATAGCCCTCTTTATATCCTCTTTTATCCCCCCCCCCTTCCCCCATTCACTCATTCATTCGCCGGCCGGCCGGATATCTTCTTTGCGCAGTACTGTGTACTCCCTTTTCTCTCTTCCTTGTCACTCGTTACAATCCACTTTCAAACATGCAATTTCACCTCCACCTTCTCCTTTTCTCCACCCTAGCCATGGCGGCGCCACCACCCCTGCACATCCGCCCAAAGCGCGCGCTAACCTTCCGCCAATACAACGATATGTCGATATCAGCCGGACCCGCCGGCAACGCCGAAGCAGAAGCTCTGGCAGTCTGGACCGCGGGCATAGACTTGTCAGACCCTGCCGCGGTCGCAGCGGCAGACCTAACGATTCTCAAGGTTGAGCGGGAGAATGCGGAGAACGCCGAGACAGAGGCTTTTAACCCGGCGATTGAAGCTGCGAGTGGTGCTGCTGCGGAGGCATTGCAATGTGGGAAGATTAAGTATGCTTGCTCTTATTGTTTTGGGGTGGGGCGGCGGCGGTGGTGGTGGAGATGGGGTTGCTAACACGTGAGGGGATTTTAGGAATAAGGTCTTAAAGTTGACGGGCCTCGCCCAGATTCGGAGGATCGATCTGGCCAAGGCTCAGGCCGCTGGCACGGATACGGCTAGCATTCAGGCTGCGTTGGCGGATACGGAGAAGAAGTTGGCCACTAACATTGCTATAGTGGGTTTCACCTCCTTTCTTTGCATGCTGAGTGAGTGAGTGAGTGTGTATTTCGCTGAGACAGATGGGCAAAACAGGACAAGGGAAGTGCGGGACAAGAATGTCAGGCGGTTGACTTTGTTGGTCAGACGGGGGTTTGAAGAAGGGATGACTGCGGCCCACACTAAACCCACGTGAGGATAGGAAGAGATGAGCAAGAAGGAGAAATCCGAACACTGCCATTCATAGATAGAACTTAATCGTCTCAAATAATAATTTGTCTCATGCGAGATGTGCTATCCGTGCTTGTGCTCAGCCATCCGCGAAGTGAACATTTGTATCCGTCCGAGTGATGGAGGTCCAAGGCAGCCAACCGCATGTCTGCCCGCCGCCGTACCGGAAGTGAAACAAGTACCGGTAGTGCAAATGCAGCTCTCGGCGCAGCAACAAGGTTACACTAGTGATCGATTGGTAACCCGGGTAAGGGTTTATGGGGTTTTTGTTTCGGAGATGCTATTATGTTTCTCTTTCTTTCTTTCTTTCTTTCTTTCTCCTTTTGGAAGCTTTGTTGGAGTTGATTTGCTTGTGGGAAGGGGGCCCAGAGCTGGCTATATATTGTTCGCAATGCCCAGAAGGGATGGTGAGTATATTACCTCCTAAGGCGGATACCGTATTGGTGGTCTCTGGCGCTATGAGTGAGGTGCACAAAGTGTATGTGTGTGTGGAAGATGTTTCGTGTCATGTCTTGTTACCCGCTCACCACTTGCAAATCGATGGGTTCTTCTGCCGGTTATGGGAGGAAGGCTGAGGTGCTGAAGAACATCATGGGATCTCGCCGGGCACAGCTATTATCATAACACGGCGCTGGTAGTGGTTCATGACTTATTCAGAACTAGAGCCTCTCTGCGAGCACAGAGGGGCACTTGTAATCGGTCCCCCGGCTTCGGTTCCGACTCTGCCTTGCTAAAAAAACTCCGAGTGATATCAAATGACCTTCCGCTAGGGGTCATTCAACTCAATTTATTCTTCCATCACGCTGGAGGCTCTATCATGGGACTACTACCCATGAGCAAGAAAGAAAATAGCAAAGACAACCACGGCTTGTGTAGGAGACACTGTATTCCATAAATCACCCAATACCGTAAAACCTCATATATTATGTAATCCACTATATCTCCGCTAAACCGCTAATCCCCGCTAACCCTGGAATCTGCCCACGATAGGTCTAGTTTGACAGGCTAGTGGAATTGCGAACACGAGTTAACGAGATCCAACACACTCAGCACACTCAGGCTTTACCCACTTTACCCTCTTAGGGATTTTTGTCTTTGGACGTGGAGATTACAGTAGGGGCCTAGTGGAGTTGATTACCCCTTAACCTGTTTTCGGTCACTCAGTTTGGTCCACCCTGGCTCTACCAGGCGTGACCGGTGGTTTATCTTCAACTGGGGGGAAAGGCTAAGTTCATTGGTTGGTTAGGTTGGCTTCTAGTACCGTACTGGTACCGGTATTTCAGCTAATCGGGGCGATTGTCTTGCCTGAGCTGCGCTAAATGGGGAACAATTTGGGCCAGACAAAGGGATCTCATCTCGGCTCGTCTCTGCCGCACCCAGAGCCCCGAAATTCTTCCATTGCCAAGCAAAGGTCCGCGATCCCTGAAAGGCTTAACCAGATCTGTCACGTGGTAAGCCCGTGCGCAAGGCAGCGGGAGTCGGAAGTCCGCGCAGACGGTAAGTTAACTGTTTACACACAACAAACAGCATTTCAAAGCGAGAGAAGAAGATCAAGGGAAGAGAAGGAGGTGATGGGAGGGAAAGAGGGGGGAAGGAGGGGCGGGGGTTGGGAATTATAGAATATATAGATATTCGCGTATATCTAATCCCATTACCCATCATAACTACCGATATACAAGGCTCGGGGGTGATCGCGCTGAGGAGAACTACTAGTACTCGGACGAAAGTTCCAAAATGTATACCCCAACCCGAGAATGTCGTCATTTTATCCCTGCCCTTATGACCTTTCCCACCCTCTACTCTCCCCATCTACTCGAGTACAGCATAGCACAACATATTGTATCTTACATGGCGTATCCATCCGTCCATGTGCCTCTGTTTGACCGGCTCGCATTTGATTTCTAGCTGAATGGTTGATTCTCCCCCCTCCTTCTTTCGCTTCTTCCAGGCTGGCTCAACCCTCTCGCCCTCGTCCACCTCCATCCCCACTCCCCCTAATCACCCTAATGCCTTCTTCCTATCGTCGAGGCAGCAGCGGCTCCGCTGCTGAGCGGGAATATTCGGCGGGCCAGGTTGCTGAGAGACAATTCACCCTGCGCGCGGTGGTGGTGGGTTTACTTGTTGGGGCGGTGGTGAATTTTTCGAATATGTACTTCGGATTGCAAAGTTTGTTTTCGCATTTCCCCCAGGAGTGATGGCTGGTGGATGATGCTGACGAATGAGGTGTTGTACAGCGGGATGGGTATCCATGATGTCGATGCCTTCTTCGCTGATTGGCTTCGCCGTGTTCAAGAGTTGCGCGAAGTACTTGGAGTTTCCGTTTACACCTGTTGAGAATGGCACCTCTTCCTCTCCCCTTCCGCTCCCCTTACTTTACTAACCGATTAGTCAACAGTTCTCGTCCAAACCGTAGCGGTGGCCGTAGGCTCAATGCCTCTCTCCGCCGGCTTCGTCGGTGTTATCCCCGCTCTCGAAAGGCTACTTGAACCCGAGGAAGGAGGTCCGCTAAGAATCGGCACGCCGCGATTGGTATTCTGGAGTATTGGCGTGGCGTTCTTTGGAGTTTTCTTCGCGGTGCCACTACGAAGGCAGGTTATTATCAAGGAGAAGTTGAAATTCCCGAGCGGGACTGCGACGGCATTGATGATTTCTGTTTTGCATAGGGATGAAAAGGGAGCTGCTGAGGCGGGTAACGGAAGTGAGCGAGAGGGATCGGTTTCTAGCATGGGTGGGGAAGAAGAGCGGGAGGGAGATAGGGAAGCTCAGGAGGATGCAGAGACTAAGGAGAGCTGGAGAACGAAGACTGGGCTACTGGCTTATTCTTTTGCACTTAGCGGGTCTTATGTTCGTCTCCCTTTCGGGAGCGCTGTGGCTACAATGATTGGTTGGCTGATGCATGATAGACCTTTATCTCCTACTTCTTCCCCGTCCTCCGAAACCTCCCAATATTTGGCTCCACCACTGCAAGCACCTGGCTTTGGACTCTAAACCCTAGCCCGGCGTATGTGGGTCAGGGTATAATCATGGGGACTAGTACAACGCTACACATGCTACTTGGTGCTATAATCGGCTGGGGCATACTCTCCCCGTTAGCAAAATACAAAGGCTGGGCCCCTGGGCCAGTAAACGACTGGGCAACCGGTAGTCGCGGGTGGATTATATGGGTTAGTTTGGGCATCATGCTAAGTGATAGCGTGATTTCCCTCAGCGGGCTGATCCTTGAGCCAATCATCAAGTCTTTCTGGTGGCGGTACGGGAAGGTCTCCGGAAGCGGGGAAGAGTACGAAAGACTAATAGGCGGTAGCGGTGGGGGTGGGTGTGGAGAGGCGGGAGACGGCACTTGGGGGCTTCGCAGGCGGAGAAGTAGTACGAGGTCAGGATTGAGTGAGCGGTGCAATGGATCGTCCGGGGAGGATGCGCCAGAGGAGCACCTCGTCCCCACGAAAACCGTAGTAATAGGTCTCCTAGCATCTGGCCTGCTCTGTGTCGTCGCTGTAAAAGTCGTCTTTAGCATGGTCCCTCTCTACGCTATCGTAGTAGCCTTCCTCCTAGCATTAATCCTCAGCGTAATGGGTGTCCGCGCACTTGGTATCCTGCCTCCCTCTACTCACTCCAGAAGCCTCCTCGAAGCTAACGCCCCCTAGGCCAAACCGACCTAAACCCCGTTTCGGGAATCTCAAAACTTACCCAACTCTTCTTCGCCCTTATCACCCCCTCCGGTCACCCCTCCTCCATAATCACCAACCTGGTAGCAGGCGCCATCTCGGAAGCCGGTGCCCAACAAGCCGGCGACATAATGCAAGACCTAAAAACCGGCCACCTCCTCGGGGCCTCCCCTCGGGCACAATTCCACGGCCAACTCCTTGGTTCCCTCTTCGGCGCTATTATTTCCGCCGGCGTGTACCGTCTATACACATCCGTGTACCCAGTCCCTGGCAAGCTATTCCAAGTCCCCACAGCATATGTATGGATCGACTGCTCAAGACTTGTGTTCGGACAGGGACTGCCAGAGGGTGCGAGGGGGTTCGCAGCGGGGTTCGCAGCGCTCTTCGCGGTGATTACGGTATTGAGGGGGTGGACCGCGTTGGGGAAGGGGAGATGGGCGGGGTACTTACCTGGGGGAATTGCGGTTGCCGTAGGCATGTATAATGTTCCGAGCTTTACCCTGGCTAGGGTTTTTGGCGGGCTTGTGCAGTGGTGGCTTGCTAGGCGAGGGCAGCGTGCAGAGGCTGGGTTGGTGGTTTTGGCTTCAGGGTTGATCTTGGGTGAAGGGGTGGTTAGTATTGTGAACTTGGGCATGGCGAGTTTGGGAGTGCCGCATATGTGATGTGGGGAGTTTTTTCTTGTTCTTTTTTCTGTACTGGGAGGCTAGCATTGGAGTATCATTGTACAGTTTCCTGGTCCTACTTTATCATATCACTACTTTGTCGGGTCCAAGTTAAGCATAAAAACTCACTCGCGAAATATTAGACAGAGCACCTCCCCTCGATCATATAATATCTCACAAGATAAAACCGTAGTGTAATTAGCCAGCCAAAAAATTTCTCCAATCTATTCAACCTTCATTTTGTCCCGTTTGCCTTCATCCGTTCATCCGTCCATTCATCCACCCACCCATAAGTCATCACGATACCATCACAGAGCAAACTGGTGAGAAAAAAGAAAGAAAAAAACGAAAGGAAGAGAACGCCCCACACCATCCAATGCAATCAATGAACGCGTATAACAAGTGCAACAAGTATTGAAATGTCCCAACCAAAAAAAAAAAGCTTGAGAAAGGGAAAGGGAAAGCGAGCTACAGGGAACGTCTTGCCCTAGTAGGCAAGAGTGGAAAGGAAAGGTAAAAGAGAGAGAGAGAGAGGAAACCGCACTAGACAGACATTTGGTTGTATCAAAGAATGATATACTATCATACATACGACAAATTAGCCCCCCGCCTACACCGCCAAACGAGCAAACAGGCGGAAAAAACGAAAAAGCGGGGGGGGATGAAAAAGAAGCAAGAAATCACGAAATGCAAACCTCAATCAACCTATCCGTCAACCCAGCACACCTCTTCTCAAACTCCTTGGTGCCTCTAAAACTCGTCGCAGTCCAAATCCCGCCCAGGCCCCACCGGGCAAGACGAGACGCGAGCGTCTCCTTCCCCGCAGAGCCGCGATTCGCGAATCTAGAGTCCATACTGACAACGCACATGAGCGCGTTCGCCTCCTTTAGTAGCATGGGATTATGCGAACTATTGAGCACTTCGTCCAGACATTCCAGAAAATGGTCGTAGAGTAGCAGGAGCACCTCCGGACGGCGCTCGGCCATGCGGGTGAAGAGGGCAAGCGTGAACTTCTGTATACTCTCCTCGCACGAGCGAAAGTCGACGACAGCGAGGGCACCGATGAGCAGGAGGTTCTGCTCCGACATAGAGTCTATCATCGGCGTCAACTTCGCGCACATGTCGCCGCCGCCGCTGCCGCCACTGCTGCTGTCCATGGCGGTGTCCTCCTCTGTTAGGGCGATGCCGATTATCCAGAGGACTTCTTTTATCTCTGATATACTGGTTGCGCGGGTTAGCACCATGGAAAGGTAGGGTGGCACAGGCACGTCGATACCCCAGTGTGAGTTCTCTGGGGTGTTGGCTGAGACTACTTCTAGGAAGGCGGTGAGCGTGCGCAGGGCTGAGGGCTTCGTGGATGGGTCTTGGAGCCCTTTGGTTAGTGTTGCGCAGACGGCAAAGTGGAAGCTTTCTGGGTTGAACTTGATGTTGTAGATGTCGTCGATTGCGGCGGTGGCTTCTTCGAGTTGGCTGCGCCCCTGTAGGAGCACCGGGACCATGCGGTTGTCCTTGAATTCGCCGGATGAGGCGATGGTCTTTATGGTTGCCTCTAGGAGACTTGCGGAACAGGTGAAGACTTGCCCGTGGCCGACGCGGACGAGCGACATTGCTAGCCAGAATAGTTGGTAGAGGTAGCGGGAAGTCGGTTGAAGGTTTTCCATCATCTTAGTTAGACTCGTAACAATGCTGGTCAGCATTTCGTGATCTCCGCTTTCGGAGTATCTGGCTAGGGCTCCGCGCAACGCTACGAGTACTTGGTAGAGTAGATCGTCGTCGACGTCTTCTCGAGCAAGGCATCCCATGACTGCGAATGCACGAGATTGGATTGCTGGGTTGCTCTGGAATGCCGTGCTTGCAACGAGACTCATCCAACGGGCCCGCCATATGTTTGCCATATCGGTTGACGGTGCGGCGACGGATACAATCTCCAATAGCAAGTTGGTAATCAACTCCATAGATGTAGCGGTAGTAGTTTCTGAACCCCTTTGCTCTTGGATCGCTAAAGCATCCCTACTAGTTGGTCTATTCAAGCTGAATAGCAAACAAAGCTTTGGCTCTGATAAGCTCGCCAGTATCCCCTTTAGCTGTGTCAATTTCGCATCCTCCAAAGGGAACGAAACACATATCGAGTGAACCGTGTTAACCAGTAAGCTATGCACCGTAGACCTCACGAGGATGGATCCGCAGTTGACGACCATCGTGATGATATGGAAGAGCTCGGGAAGGTACATTTGTGCTTGAACTCGACTATCAAAAGAGATGGCAAGGCAAAGTCTCAGCAACACGCAAATCTCATTCCAAACAATATTGTCCACTAGATGTCTCATCGGCCTTAGTGACGATCTATTAAGGACCTTCCGAATCCTAGCAATAATCTTCCCTCTGATGGTTAGAGTTCCAAAGCTCGCTGCGATAGAACCGATCGTTTCCGCCCCCTCCGATCCAAACCCAAAGTTCATTGCCGATTTAACCAATTCATCCAAGAAGACGTCCAATAGTCCCTCATCCTTGCTAATAATGCACCAGGCGTGCTGCTGGAAAGAAGTATAAAGTCTTGGCTCCCGAACTGTGATATCGATCATCTTCCTTGCGATGGTTGCTAGGCGTTCTTTTCCTCGCTCAGCATCCTCCCCGCCCATAAGCACCTGTGGATGAAGATTTGCCAACCATGGCGCCATATACAGAATATTCAGCGGTCTCTGTTGAGGGTGTGACTTCTCCCAACCCACAAAAAATTCAGACAAGAAGTCGAATGTCAGCTGTGGCTCTGCTGCCGCCAACTTCTCACTCACACCCACAATTAGGGCCACTGAGTCCGTCGGGATACTCAAGCCTTTCGCGCTGACAAATTGTCTGTCCAGGTTGAACCGGAAAGCCTGGCACAGCGCGCAGAGGAGGTTGTATGCTGCCAACCTGAGATACTGGTCATAGCTGGCGATGTTCATTAAGGAGATGTTTAACAAAGTTCCAGGAACATCCTCAGGCCTTATTGTCCTCTCATTGAGCTTTGAAGGCCTGTTATCCTTGGAGTACTTCGACTTTGAGGTCTTGAGAGTTTGAACTATCTCATTCTTCTTTGGGCTAGAGAAGAACATGGTGAGCTTCCCATTATCTGTCTTAATTCCGAAGGCATTCTCCTCATCGGTATGGAAGGACGCGTTGGCTTCCTCCACATCATTCAATCGGAAGATATCGTTTATGGTAGCAGACATCTTCAACCCGGCGACAATTTCCTGCTTCTTTGTCGGCGTGATCTGGATATACTGAGTGCCAATTTTGAATACCACCTCTATTTTGCCCTTGGTCTTCGATAGTCGAGTGATATGATGATACATATACCGTGGATCACTCAGGAAGCTCATTGTTTCCTTGGGGAGATGTAGAGAGCCAAGATTGAAATGCTGCTGTAATTCCGCGAGACTGCCCAACATAATAAATTCGATATTGTTCGGATTCCAGGCATTAGACTCGTCGCGAACGGCATAGCGTAATTGCCGACGGAAGAACTTGCGAAACGCGGTGTTCATGTTGTAAATGTACAATCTGCTATAGTTCTTGACCATCTCTGGGGGCATGAGGCTGTCAATCTTCTTGTAGAGTTCGTCTGGCATCTCGTTGTTCAGACTATAGCAAGTAGCGTCAATGAGCACTGCGAAGCGCTTATGCCACATCCTGCTCGCAATCTATACCATGGAGCATCAGCACCAACCAAGAAGAGATAGTGAGTGGGATAAGGAACCTTCAAATAGCAGTAGATTAGTAGATCAGGGTCTATGGTTCCAATATGGATATTCCTCAGCACGAAGCAGATAACTGGCATGTTATCTTTAGTCTCTCCGCCATCGTAAACAATTCTAGCAGCAAGAATACTCTCCACACTTCTGCCAGAGTTCCTCAGCATGAAATGTTGGTATCTGCTGTAAGCTGGTTGAATGTTCCCCGTGAGCGTCGGTCTCCCCAAACTGATATCCAATGGCGGAGCCCCCAGGGTACTAATTAGGCCAGAGAATTTCGTAATGGACAGCTGCAAGTTCGACGGCCCAGCATCCGCAGAAAAGCTCTTCTCCCCATTCAGCCTTGCCTTGTGCTTCTCTTGGAAAATGAGCTTCTGTCGTACAATCTCCCAATGATCATATAAGAATCTATGAAGGGCAACACTGCTGCCAAAATCGAAGGACTCATGTGCAACAACTGGCTCCTGCTTCTTCGGTAGGCTAGAAATCTCACGGAGGAACGCCGTAACTAGACAAATATTTGCCGTAAGGAAGTCGTTAAGTGGGATCATGTAAGGCTCTTTAGCCCCGAACAAGACATTGTTGGCAAGGTTCTGCACAATCTTGGCAATCAGAAGCAGTCCTCTTCGCATCTCCTTGTTCGGAATGTTATTGACGAGGCCCTCCGAGTCGGGTGCGACAATTGCCGGGCAAAAGAATCGAAGAAATATGAACGCGCCAACAGCAGTGAACTTTGCTTCCGGGAACCGTGACGTTACACAGGTAGTGATAGTGTGGCAGATCCATCGGAAAGAATTTGGGGCAATGCTCCCGGATTTACAGATCTCATCGATAAAAACCTTGGTGACGTATCGTAGTTGCAACTCATTCCGGTGTAGCTCTTCTGTCGAAGGAGTCCTCGCTGGGTCGAGTTCCAGACCGAGCTTATCAGACGAAATGATCACTCGCTGAAGGACCTTCTGGAGAACGTTGCGCAAATATTCCGATCCCTTCCATTTGGCAAAGACGGAAAGCATTTTTGTTGCCACGCAATTCCTTCGGAGAAGCTCCGATTCACTCTCTGCTACAGTGTCAGCTATAATACGGCCGTCTCACGCCACCCCAGAGAGAAATTGACCTGTATTTGCAACCTCTTGTTCTATGAGCTCCTTTAGCAAGGTCAGCCCCAGACCCCGAGAATCAAAGATGTTAAGTAACGCAATGCTCATCTCGTCAACCTCGCTGCTGGGACAACTATCACAAAGGGCCAAGGCGAACTGGAGGTCATTCACTAGTAGCTAAATTTCCCTAATCAGCATTCTCTTTGCACCAGGCAGCCAGAAGAAGGGAGAACTCACATCAATTAGCTTCTCGTACTTCTCGCCAATAGCCGAATCACCTAAGGCCCCAAATTCGGTCCCCTGAGTTAAGATATTAGTGAGCACGTGCATGAAAGCTGTCCTTGTCTGCAAATCGTCATGGTAGCCAATCTCCAAACTGAACTTCAAGCCGACATCTACGTTCGCACTGAGCAAGTTACTCAATGCTTGGATTGCAAGGTCTTGGAAGCTGCTAGCATCGTCTTTAGCTAATGAGACAGCCTGCATTTCACGTCTTCTGTCGCCTTCAAGTTGGCTGGAATCCAACAAGGAAAGGAACAGGGTAAAATAGCTGCAGAACATCTGTGAGCGAGCATCAACTACATCCGCAGTATCATGCGCTGTCTCTGGGGGCTGTAATGGGAGGCGGTGAAGCAAATTTACAAGGGCTTTGAGACAAGCACGGTCGAGATCACGCTGTGGGCGTAAAAGCTCTTCCCTGCGAGGATTGATCGGATAATTCGCCTCCTGTAAAAACAATATTAGCGGTCGGAAAATTATCCCAGGGAACAAATGAAAGGCTCACCTTTGCAGGACGAGGCATCCACTCGCTAAGAATCTGTAGCAGATTATTTCGTACTCTAATGTCCTGCCTGAGATTCACCAGCTCCTTTTTCCTAGCGACAAGTTCCACCAACTGACACATCCTAATCTTGACCCTCAACGTAGTGTAATCCTCCTTAAGCGTGTTCAAGTATCTCGCGAGACTCAATGTCAGTGCTCCCAAGTCGACTGTAAGAAACATGTCCTGAGCATCCTCCAATCTCTCCACAATGGTCTTCAGCAAGCTACAGGCTTGTTCCGCAAACAGTGTACGGCTCTCACTGTGAGGGTCTTTGAAACCAGGGTCAAACAAAACACCAAACTCCGTCTCCAAGCTCCTGAATAGCTGGAGGTAAAGCCGGGGATTTAACTCAGTCCCGAGAACCTCTCTAATGTTCTCCCGCACATTGACGAGCTTACAGACCAATAATTGTAAGCACTGCTTCATGAATTGTTCCAACAGGCTCATTTGGTCACCGTCGCTGGCGAGGCGATCGATCCAGCGCAAACCAGAGGTCGTTGGGTCGTCTGGACGGAGTTGATGTGGCAAATCTGCAATGCAGCATCCCGCAATTGATGCTAGGAAGCCTGAATAATTTCTCCACTCCGCGAATAGCCCATCATCAATCCCACCAGCACTTGCTACGCCAGGTGAAAGGATATGCTTTGAAAGAGTCCGCCATCTCGTGAAAACTGCTTCCCAAGCCGTCAGTATTCCCGGACCAGGCATGCTCATTCTTGTTAGTAGTCTCCTCAATCGCTTTTGGAATGCCACGGGGCCTGTGATTCTGAACGTCTGTAAAGATAATTCAGAATATACAGGAAAGTTGCGCATGACTGTTAAATTACTCCTGGCCAGATCGTCGGGATTCTCGGTTAAACGCCCTTCTTCGCAAAGAAGGGCAATAGCATGTGTTGTGATTGAGCATATATCGAGATCGCTAGAGCATAGCAAGACCAAGAATGACACTTCGAGTGATACGTTGGCGATGGTGCGTTCAGGGATATCTGTGATACCCTCTGTGATGTCCTTTTCCAAAAAAAAATCAAAAAATCAGCCTTTGTTGATAAAAATACTTGTGCCAGAAGCAAGAGTCACCTTTCTAGAAGAAATGATGCTAACTCTGGTTTCTAGGTACCCGTGAACCAGCTCCAACATGCCCTTCAATGCTAGATCTTGGAAATCGAAATCAAGAAGCTTTTTTGACAAAGTAGCTACAATCGCAGATCTAAAGGCCCCATTTCTTCTTAGCCTAGTCAACCTCAAGCAGTAATTTGGGGGAACTAACGTCGCTTTCCAAAAGAAGTTTAGCACACTAATCGCCCCTTGGCCTAACCGCATGTCTGTGGTCATCTGAAAGGCTTCTGGACTCAAGAGCCTTCTCGCAAACACTACAGCTGAATGCCTAACAAATTCGTCATCGTCATATATAAGTCTTAGAAGACTACTGATCATCCTATCTCCCAATCTATCCCATTCTTCGGCACCTGCATCCAAATTCTCGTACATCAACAATGGACGGATTTTAAGAAGCTCTAACAGCTGATATAGTAACTCAGATGATCCAATGCTATCGGTCGAGAGATTTTTATGCCGGGTCTGCGAATTTAGAGTACTCCCGGCCAAAGAGGAGGCACCTGTACTGCTGGTATTGGCATGTCGAGTTGAAGCGATGTTCTGTTGGCTGTTAGATCGCAATGCATGACCAGTGAGAGCAAGGAGAACATACAATAAAGAGTTCTCGGACTTCGGGCGCAATTGCATAGTATAACGCATCAAAAATTTCCGCATTATTCTAGAGAAGCCGGACCGGAATTAGCATCTATGACCGAAACTCGCAGCAGGCTTATTATATTCATGGAACCCCTATACCTGCGAAGCCAACACGGCAACCCCAGCGAAAACTGTAATCTTGAAAGTGATTGGCGAATTTTTATCCAGACACCTGGGTAACAAGTTCTCGACAACGCCCTCCACACCTAATCTTGCCGAACTCACAAATGCTTTTATCATGATATCTCTATCAACACTGGGATCTTCGCCAAATTGCTGCCGCCGGAATATTTCCTCTGTCACTTCATTCTGCACATCCAAGGCAAAGCTCAGAAGAGCGCTATCCGATTCGGCTGGGAAGAGGCTCCCGGCACGGCACATGATGATAAGACATGATGCGGCGATGTCTGAGCTCCTTGGAAGCCGCAGAGAACGGCGGAGATCATTTAAGAATGCAACCTTCTTAGACAAACTCCCCCGCTGCTCACTCCGCATTTCCAGGGTCCAGAAGACGTCGGGCAAAAGAAGTATGAGAGCTGTTTGAAGCGGCCAGATGATAGTTCGTCGCCCGGCACCACCCGCGAGCGATGTCGCAATGTCGAATAAGTTATCTACACCCTTTTCCAGTTTCCTATTGTTTACATGTAAGTCAACGAAGTCTTTCGGATGGGCTTCAATCCACCGATGAATGGTCTCTGGTAATAACGCCGCAAGCATGTTTTGTGCAGGCTTCCTTAATGGAAGGAAACTACCGCTAATTTCCTTAATAATAAGCGACAGCTTTTCCTGATTGATCCACATGTGAGCAATGAACTGGAGGCCGCTAGCGTCACTATCATCAGAGGCGGTCGTTCGCAAGAACTTCAATCTTTGAGACATTGTGTGGAACACCAAGGCCCAATTTGAAGCGCTAATATACTCGATCACCTTGAACGACGCACGTTCAAGATCGCTGGCCTTCTTGGGAAGCCCGTCAAGACTACGCTCCTCTGACTGGGAGTTATTATTATTCTCCTTTTTCCCCATCGACGAGCCATGCCCATCGTCCATTAGCGGGGTTGCCATTAATCGTAGAAGTAATTCCAGAACATATTTAGCTTGTATGTCGTCTAGTGGCGGCGGCTCCCTTTCCCTTCTCCGTGTTTTCCTCGTTGAAATTCCTGGTTGCCGTAATGGTTCGGCGGCCGGTGTCTCCTCCTCCATTATCCCTCGATGTGCAGCGTCAATAGAGTCCCAATGAGCGCCCGTGCAGTCGGCAAGAACCTCAACCAAGTAAGTCTGGGTGAGGAGTACGAAAGGCCTACCCCTGGGAGCAACATCACTAAAACCCTACATGGCAAACGGCGCCCATCTCAGTATGACCAAAACTATTGAATATTCAGAAAGAGCTTGATTATAGTCGACATACCCGTGAAATGGAGTCCAGATGCTTGGCGATGCTGTCAACGACAATGTCGATCTGCGCCCTTGCCAGCTCAATCAGCGAGCCCCGGGCTAAAGCAACGACTTCATCGCGTCCAACATCGCTCAAGTCACCTCCAGTCCGAAAGGGAAGCTACGCAGCAAATGATCAGTTGAATAACTCTCTCCTCAATGAAGCCAATGTATCGAGCTGCAGGTAGGAGTTAAGATATACCCTCGCTGAAAGCCTCTCCAACAAAGTCTGCACCAGCCTCCTGTCCCCATCCATGTGACGTTGCAAGTGGATAAGCTTGGGGATATGTGAAGTGAGTTGTTCGTCGTAGCGTATGATATGATAGCCTGGTGGAGGTGATGGGTATTGGTGGCGGTTACAGTCATATAATAGCTCAGCACCCAGAAGAAGAGTGGAGGCTCACGAGTGACGGGCGTTCGGTGGAGTAGCAGGGGAAGAGAAACAGTGCGCCAGGGCTCATGTACCGGTATTGTATCCTATTGTTTCGCCCGAGAGCCTCTTTGAGGTTAAGAGTGGGGAAAGATTATGTTCAGTGGGTGGCCAGAAGGACGGGCTTGAGAAGATGCGATTTAATGAACGGCAGTAGGCTAATTGAAAGTGATAATCTAAATTCGATGAGAGCCGCGTTAAGTTGCGGCCAGTAACCAGCAAAAAGTCTGGGGAGGGCGTGAGGCGTGAGGGCGTGAGGGCGTAAGGGCGCGATTGGCGTTAGGAAGTTCAAGGAGGGAGCGCAGGTATAGTACTGTACCTTACGAGATAGAGGGAGGGGGTGAGTGTCTGCGAAGGAGGAGCAGTGAGCCCGTTGCAGGATAGAAAACGGAGAAGACGAAATCCGCCGATGCCCTGGACGTTCAATTCTGTACTGTACCTGTCTGGTGCCTTTCTTTCTTTTTTTTTTCCACCCTACCATGTCTCTCCTTATTCCCTCTTTCCCTTGCTTCAGCTTTCTCAACTATCATACAAAGTGGGGGCGTATGATACAATAATACAGACTAGTATAGCAAATTTTTCACTTAATCCCCAGTCCTCTCCACCTCCTCGCACCTCTGGCTGTCTTCCCCTCGGTCTTTTACCCTAGGTTGGGATTAAAGGGTCTGAACGTTGCGATATGATATGCCATGCTATTTGCCGAGCCGCTCCAGTGGAGCAGGTCCGATGGCGCACTTTCCTTCCCTCGCCCAATCCACTAACCCTAACCCCACCCTCCGCAAACCCCGAATTATGAATCTTCCTGTCATACGGTACAATGCAGGAGAGCAACGAACATCACTCGAGTTTAGCCCCTTCGTGTTCTCGTCCTACACCAGAAGCACCTTTTCCATTTTACTAAGCCCTCCCCAATCACAATCTAAATCATAAGAACAAAAGTATCGAAGCTAGCTCGCTCAAGTAATATCGTCTCACAAATGTGTTCACCACCTCATGCTCGGGAACAATCTGGTTTCTCGTAGACCTTTTTCCTTCCTGCTTTCATGGTATGATATGATATGAGGTGCTCCAAAATTTCAGAGTACAGACACAAGTAGGCACAGGACGGGCACAATACCCGTACAGTACCTGCATACACTTAATTATAGTAACCGCGCTACATACAGGAATTAGGCCCGTTCATACAGCACATGGTGCATCATGCTCTCATGGCCGAAGCTTAAAGAGGAATTGATCGAGGTCCTGGAGAAATACTCTGTGCAGCAGAGCTGCCGGCAGCAGGGACAGAGAATTTTCGAGACCATGTTCTTGATCCGCCCCCGACCTGTGCCCTCTATTGATTTCAGGCCTCACGCTGCATCCTTTGTTTAGGTACAATGCTGTACAGTACTGTGCGATGGCTCTCCTTCCAAATGCTCATCTCAATCTCCTTACCTCCTACCTAATGCCCGTATGTCTCTGCTTACGGTACTCCCTGGGGGTGAATGCACAGCTCATATTTTATTCTCATATCACTTCACGGCGAGTGAAAACACGGTAGAATGGGCCATCGGTAATGCATCAGAGGAGAAGCATTCCCTGCCCTCATCAATTCCAGTGATAGCAATACAAGAGCAATTACCACATCAAGTTCCAACCGTCACTCCTCGTAGACCCATGAACCTTTCGTAAATACAAGCGGGTAAGGGAAAAGGTGTAAGAAACCATAGGAAGAAAGCCCTTGAAAGTGAAAAAAACCTGATGAAAAGAAAAATAAAGCACGCTACTTTTGCCGAACAAAAAAACGTACGAAAGCCCCCATTGCCGTCCAACCCCACAAGGAAACCGAAAAACAAAAGTACTGTAACCCCTTTATTGACCAACCGTAACCAAAAGCCCACAGGCCACCAGGATCAGAGCTTGCCCACCAAGTAAAGAAACTTGCGTCTGATTACTGTCGTGCCAACTGGATCAGCAGCAAACGCTGTAATCTCATCGGGAGAAGCATTGCGGGTCCAAGCAATAACGGAATCGAACTCGGATTGTTTGGTCCAACTAGGATTATCGTGGAGGACACCCGCACGGTAATTCATCGCCTCAACAAGATCAGGATAATCTATTGGATACTGTTAGCAATTATCGCACAATAGAGCATTTAAAAACAATTTATCAGCTTACCAATCAAATTCATCGCCACCCTCCAGTCCATTCCGTATAGATACGTGAACGTTTGATGGGATTGGATCAGACCATGTTTTAGAAGGCAGATATCAGTCACTACGTCACTACCATGTGCGATTTCATTGCCATCATCAATGGACGGCCGGAGACCAATGCCTCCCATCCTGGCCTGGACTCGTGAGGTTGCAAAAAATCTAGCTCGAATCCCCACCGCAGTCTTCCGGAGAGGACGAAGCATAACAACTTCTGCTTCAAGGGCCTCTAACCGGTTCACTTTTTCTTCCATCTTCCGTAATTGACTGAGGATCCCGCGGCCGGAGTCGTTACAATAAGTTGTTTCAGGGCTACTATAGGTCCCTGTCTGCACCAGTGATATCGTTGGAATAACCTTTTTCAATCCTTCGGCAACAACTTCACGGTCATTCTGACCCGGAGTCTTGGAATTATTTCTGTCCACCTCACAGTAGACCAAGCCCGCCAACATCTTGCGTTCCAGTGGTAGACGGAGTACGGAAGTAAAAATGTCTGGCACAGACGTGTTGAAGATTAAATTTTGATGAGAGGTTGTTAGGAGTATGGATGTGGAGATCGAGAAGGGTGGAGAGAAAATGGAGAGTGGGTGAGAAAGAGAAAAAGAGAAAAGGAGTGGTGTTTTGATCTATGTACTAGCAAATGAGAGGTTGACTAAGCGGCCTAAGGAAGTGTGATCTTCCAAACCACGAAGCAAAAGCAACCTCGATATACCGTGCCATCAACCCAGCACTACCCAAAAACGCCCAGAATAAACACAAAAATACACAGCAATAGGCACCGGTGTAAGGTACACTGCTATTAACAATAATAACAGCTATCAAACGTTGAAAATCAAGAAGCTTGTGAAGCTTCCTATTACAAGACCAGCCACCAAGCACATTCCTAGTCTATTGTTAGTAGTGTATCAAGAGCGTTACGAGGAAGAAAAGAAGGAAGGAAATACCCATAAAACCGCCACTAGCCTCATTCTCGTCATCACCAACCCATCCAGGTGTTGACATCATGACATTACTCCCAACCCACCCGTTCGACATCTCGAACGTGAACTGGATAAGCTAGTAGAAGAGGTCGCTCGAGATCACGGCTCCGTGGCCCTTGATATTGCACATTGTGTACGAAGGGATGTTTACCAACCGGGCTATAGAGACCAATGCGAGAAGCTTCGGTCTGTCACAAGTGAACCTCCGCTATCCGCAGACTACTCGTCCAGATAAATCACCCAAGTTCCAGAGCATGAACCCGATGGGGATGAATACGTCCGGTTTGAACATCCTAGGGGACGTATCCTCTGGGCGGACTGAAAGAATTACTTGGGTGTAGACCGGGAATATCATCGTTACGAGGAAACACAACCATATTGCAAAGGAAAGGAATTCGAGTTTCTTCAGAAGGACCCAGAGGGACACTTGGGTGTGGATTGCTGGAGCATGATCTTCTGAGTCGGTGACATCAGACCCGGATTTGTGTGGGGAGATGCGGTGACGGGAAAGTAATAGTAGGAATAGAAGCAGAGTTAGCTTGCTGGATCTCCTTTGCTGGCATTTGAAATTTTGTTAAGTTGCTGAGCCAAGCCTGGTGCAGTCTAAATCGATTGCTTATCCCATAATTGATTGCCCAAGCAAATTCAGCACTGGGGGTGAGCACGGGTCCGTTACCAGTACCGTAGGCATATTTCGGCTCTGATACAACTCACTCACAGGGTTTATTACTTGTCATACAACCCCTTATTTGGATCCCCGACCATGCCACTAGCATCTTATGTCCACGACAGCTTCGTGCTGTCTTCCCGGTCGATTAACAAGTATCTCCGTAAAGAGAGCAATGCGTGGGGGAGTAAGATCAAGGTGATAGAAGAGATAACAGAGGAGGCGGGGTGGAAAGCGCTTTTGCTGATCAAGCGGGTGGGAGGGGGGGGTTGCTGGTACAGCAACCATAGGGCAGGTAATAAGGGATATTCTTTCTCTTAAGTATCATACATACCAGCTGCCAGTGACCAGTCAGTAAAGACTTAGTTCAAGTTGAGCTTCTCTTTCACACAATGGAATTGACTGTGATACTCTTTGTATTATTTTCAACAGGTTTTACAGCAGGCTTTAAACTCCATCTCCACCTCTCCTGAGAGTTGCGCGAAGTACTTGGCCCTATTGCACGGTATTGAAATTTCGTCCGATTCTGACAATAATAATATTTCCATTGAAGTTGCAAGCAAGTTCATAGGAGATCTTAGGTGTTGAACAAAGATTATCCCCTCATACTAGCGGAAATCCACGCCAAAAATGACCCTTTTCTGTAAATATTATAGGTCGAATTATGACATGTATCTCTTGTTAACACTAATTATCTATAGTACTAACACTTGTATCTATCTTTCTGCGTACTATAGTTTGCAGTTTCCAGCGCTGTTGTCGGCTCCCTTTTTCAAACATTTAATCTAACCCATGCCTCCTTTTTTTTTGTTTTTGTTAAATCCTCGGTTTATTTGTAGCTAACTAACGGGAAAATCCATGGTATCGACCCTGAGGTATGACCTGAAAACCCTAATAACAAAAGAAACTTAACAACCCCTATAACAATATAAGATGA
>Ga0307509_10000389_pt1 | contig 73935 bp, 51 predicted proteins | sample 10_EM_MG_FD_202245 | JGI IMG/M metagenome (GOLD analysis project Ga0307509, IMG submission 202245) | Populus trichocarpa ectomycorrhiza microbial communities from riparian zone in the Pacific Northwest, United States - 10_EM | ecosystem: Host-associated > Plants > Roots > Unclassified | place...
AGATGGGAGTTTATCATAGGCATCCTGGTCAACCTATGGGTAAAGAGTATTGTCTTGTGTGCCATCGCATCGATCAGGAGGTGATTCTTGATAGGGGGGACGTCTCGGGGGGTCTTCCAGCTGAGGGGGAGGTAGACGGATTTGAGGCCTCTGATCAAGGCTCTAGATGAGTCGGGTGCCCGGTGGGCAGAGAGACCAGGAGGAGGATCGGGGGGAGACAGGCTTCCACCAAGAGTATCCCAGTAGGTGTCGGGGAGAGGCAGTTTGTGGTCTATCTCTGGACCTTCCGCCAGAAGGTTTCCAGGCGTTCTATCATTCCGACACTTGGCGTGAAGAGGTCGGCCCCGTAGAGAAGGATTTGGGCTACTAGTGACGTAGCCAGCCAGTGGGAGAGGTAGGAGGCTAGGCCCGCCCCTGGGGGGCTCAGGTGTCGGATCACGGGGAAGGCTCCATGGGCTAGGGCCAGGGGCCTAGAGAAGTCGATGGAAGAGTCGAGGGCAAGCGTGAACGAGGAACCGAGCCAGCGGACTGAGTCACGGGGTTGAAAGGGTTCCGCTTTAATCCGGATGGGGGTGTAACGACCCTACAGATAGGTAGCTACAGTGGACTAGACTCAAGCCCGTCTGGCATACCAAGTGGTAACCATATTGAGGATAGGCCAGTATACTTAGTATACTACCGGTAGACATGAGTTGGTACAAGTGTCTACAAAGTGACTTGGTGACACAGGGTTAGACAGGGTAACCTAAGTAGGCCAAAGTTACCCTACTAGGCAGGGTAACCTTCGGGGGGTATGTTCGCATAAAGCAAAGGACCCATAGTAAACGTTGCACGGGTCTCCGGGGGAACATTATATGTGGTCGCGCGGACTCCCGAAGGAAATAAAGGCATGATAGGGTAAAGTTACCATACCTTGGAAACATGATTACCCTACCTTGGGACCCCAGTTACCCTACCTTCACGGACAAAGTCATCAGCTGACTTAGGGGAAAGTTATCCCACTATAGTGGGGCTCTTAGATGTTCATAGGGCGGCTTCTTATGGTACGAAACGGACAACTGACGGAGCAGGAGTGGTCGGAACCTCCTGTAACCTTCAGGGGATATTCCTAACACCCCCCTGCGGCCCCAGCATTGGTACGGCGCGACAGCACAGTACGGCTGTGTAGTTGTGTGCTTCCTAGTAAAGTGAGATCCATAGGAACGCTCCCACAACACCGTATGAGTTGTGGCCGTCCAACCGACCAGAAGCTGTTCGCAGGATATATAAGGGGTGTGAGGGTTACCGCCTCCTGGGGCGCCACCTGGATAATACCTGGGAACCACCTACGGACATACTTTGACCTCCGGGTAGTTGTATGGTTAACAGTAGAGGGCTTGGGGCTGACCGGGGAAGCTGCAAGGCTTCCAGGGCAACCACCCCAAAGCCAGTCCCAGGCTACCCCGTGAACTGTAGCATTACCATGGGTTATTAGTGGACTCAAGAGGTGTGAGTCTTGTCATGATTCAAGAGGGTCACGCATGGTTGACTGTGGGTAGCGCTCATGCAGTCTGGCAGCAGGAGATTACTTATCGTGGGAGCATGCAGTCAGGTTTAGAAGCTTAGTATAGCCAAGTAGATTTGCCGATGGACTGCGCAGCTTGTATAGACGAAACAACCGCTGGGCCAGTGAGTCCCAATGGATATTATCTCTACGGTGGGCATGTCAGTCGGCCACTGATATGCTACCGATTGGAAAGAGTTTTCGCTCATGCAGATGTAGTTGGAGAGACATCACGGGAAGCACTTCCTATTTGTGGCGATAGTTAATATCCGAGCGCTCCGACTGCCTCCGAGTGTTAGCCCACTCTAGGCGGGTGAGTTGGACCGCCCTGAGCTGAGCAGGGTGCTCGCGCAAGGTCAGAATGGTTGAAGGGTGTCCTCTGGCTTTACATTATTCTACTTAACTAAAGCGAGAGACACGCTATTCTGATAACCAACAATCCTCGAGAGAACTTATTGAGTGAAGCTTTCAGGCTTAACGATATTAAGTTTTACCGCTTGATTCTACTTTGAATTATCTTTATCTTTATTTTGATCCTTGCTTCTACTTTGAGTCTTCGGTGCGGTCGCAATCTTAGGATCCGTCTTCCTACAGAGTGCCCCCGTTACAATATGATGTCATTACCCTTTTCATAAGATATAGTACATGTATGATCTAATTGACTCAGACCTTTGAATAAGATGTAGTATGATATATGGTATTATTACCCTTTTCGTAAGATATAGTATCATATATGATGTCATTACCCTTTCGATAAGCCATAGTACTATGTATGGTATGATTGACTCAAACCTTTCAATAAGATCTAGTACTATGTATCATATTATCAACCCTTCCGCAAGATCTAGTACCATATATGATGTTATTACCCTTCCGATAAGATATACTACTATGTATGATATCATTGACCTTTCGATAAGGTCTAGTACCAGGTATGATATCATTGACCTCTCTCAATATTGATATCACATATGATCTATCATGTAACCTTTCAACCAATCAGAGTCCTAGGATTTGGCCGATACCTAGCCCTCAAAAAGCAAATGTGAAACTCATCCAATGAGCAGGCTTTAAAGTGACAAATGTCTTAAACTATCTGCTTATAGATCATAGATAGATCCCCTTCCCCGTACGCCATAATATGGACTGATAATCTCCAGTTCAAACGAATCCGCCAAATAGAAGGTACCCTGGCATTCCTCTTTACATTCCTAGAGTTGGCCATAAGTTATGTGCCACCCACTATATTTAAATCTCTGGAGTGGCTCTGAAAATACGCGCTTGGTCTGTGGAGATTGGGGTCCACGCCCTTAGATTTACCGGGTTGTCCAGGGCGGTATTCGTTCGAGCCTGGCCAAACTAAGGTAGCACAGAGTGAATTAGCTCACATTATTGCTGAGCTATCGATAGCCGCAACAAGAGGCCAGCTAGGGGAGTGCTGGTCAGGTTCTGACGAGTGGCGGAGTCGCAAGGGCAAATTCACAATCATCAAGGACCCCATAGTTAATCAGTCATTAGGGAAGGACGACAATTTGAGTTGGAGGTGTTAGTGCTATTGTAGAATGAGAAGGAAAATAGGCGGCAGGCACTCTTCAAATAAAAGGCAGTTCCCGACCTCAGCCTACCCCCAATCTAACACTCCGCCACACTTTGCTTGAAGGCATTAAGATTACATCCCATTATCACCCTGCACTTCCAGAGATAGTGCTTTCTAGGGATATTTTTCCTATGAGTAGTAATTATAAACCCTTTACTACAATTTCCCCGAGAGCAGTTGGACCGACCCGACTCCCGTTTCCAGCGACGGGGCGGCTGCACATATCAGCGGAGGCTCCGGCGAGTGGGAAAGGATACTAACCACGCCCCCATAAGGCTAGGAGGGGGGGGCGGTTGAGAGACCAGATACCGGACTGGTGTAGGTGGCAAAGTGCGTCTCCAAGCTCGCTGTTTCAACAGGCACGCGGTGCTAAGAAGACAATTACAATGACATAAATATTGTATTTCGAGCTCCTGCTAACAGAACAAAAGCCAAAGGAAATCTCTATGGATATAGTCAGGTGTTCTAATCAGGTCAGAAACGGACAATACCCGTTCTATCGCAAAAACCAATTGTCACTATCCGGAGAAAATTAATTATTTGAGAATGACTGCATTTGAACAATGGGCGCGAGCTCCCAGCCTAGCCTGACCCAGACCTCGCCTCGGCCGATCCAAAAGAAGGGGGCCCAGCTGTGGAGAATAAGAATACTATAGTCGTAGTCTTGCTTCTAGGTGATTTCCCGGGTGAGTTCCTTATGCACCCACTCCTCCCCCGCCTTGCCCGCCCCTCTGAGGTTGCCGGGCTGTTTCTGAACAGGGGGTCTCTGGCGGGTTGGTTAGTTGGGCCTTATGTGACAGGTTAATTGCCGGCACACAAAGGATTCAATGCAACCTCTGTGATACCTAAGTTGGCATAAAGTCGACAAGGAAGGGTTTCCTTTTTGTTCGGCAATGGCGATGCCCATAAGGACTACAAATAGGCTCTTATCGTTCTCATCAATGTGATACGAGTGATTACTCGTGACTACGAGTACCTCGTAGGTGAGTCTTGAGCTCGAACTGCTCGGGTAGATGACTGGCTCCGATACAGCTGACTCAGGTTTGATATCAAAAGTGGCTCGACCCAGCCTGTTTCAAGCACTACTTCTGGGTGAGCCCGGTCGTGCCTGGCGGTTGTGATAGGATTAGGGTGGTTGGGACTGGCAAAACACTAAGCGTCGGTGAATGGGATATCGCTCTTTCAGGCGCTTCCACACCATACAAGAATTGGAAATTTATTTGCTCGTTCTACGAAACAAAGCTGAACCTGTGCCCTGCGATACACCAAGCTAGTGCGCCTGGATATCTTATGAAACAGGGAAGCCTTCGACGCGCGTCAGACAATCGGGATCAGTGGTGGTTGGTTGGCTGGATGGTTCCTTTCAACTACCGCATATACTCGTATTGAGTAACTTAGTAGCTACTTGTTCAAATAAAATGAAATAAGGACCTCCGCTAAAAGCTTTGCCAAGTGCCTTTTGTCTATGATGAACGGTGGTTAAATACCTCAGTATTGCGGGTATTTACGGTTGGCAGCTGGTAGAAGTTGAGATGGGATTTTGATGACTTCCGCCTGAGATGCGGGTGTGCCTGCGGCCCATTGAGTGGGGGTTAAGGAGGCAGCTAGTCAATCAGTACACACACTGGCGAAGAGCGCTTCTCTTTTCCTCTGTATTCCCCCTTCTATAAGGGGTGCATGCTATTGATGGTGTCTTCGTACTTCTTGGAAATATGGAACTTGAGAAGGAGCATGGGGGTAACGTGTGCAGTACGACGGGCGACGAAGAGAAAAAAAAGAAGAGAACTGGGTGAGGAGGTTGTGTTTTCTCTTTTTCTTTCATTTGATGGTTTATTGGTGGGGTGGTTCTCCGCTCGGTTTGGGGCAGTTGTGTTTGGTAGATTACTAGGGCATCCAACACCGTGATGGAAAGTGATCTTCCAGTGCCAAGCTCTGAGATGATTTGTCGGTTTTGTATACGGGGCGTTGCGCGTACCAGACTCTTTTGACTCGATAGGCTATCAACATTATTTCACATTATATTACTCTACTCCAATTTGTCCCAAGCTCCCACCCCGCGCGCGCTCTCGACCTCTGATAGGAAGCGTCTTGGCCACCGAGTGAGGTTGTGTGACTTGTAGCCACACTCGCTTGGGGCTAAACTAATATAGTAGAAGCTAGAATTTCTCGGAAATGACGCGAAGATGTCTAGAATCCCCCTTTGCATTAGTGTGGAAAAAAATATTCTCTTTAGCCTCAACTGAGACAAGTGAAAAGAAATGAACCTTACTAGGATAGGTAACTTTAATGTCTTAATGACACCCGTGTTGTGCTCTAATAGTGTACCCACCACATTCCGCACTCACTTATCCCTAAGCAACCTCAAATAACCTCCCAAGATTTTAGGCTCTGATCTCGCAATGTTACTACTCTCCCTACCCAACGAACTTATCCTCCAAATCGTCCTATACAACAGCCCCCCCCCCTCCTCCGGTATCAATGAATCTCTCAGCCCCAGCAGGAGCCTGGCAAAACCCCTTACCCACGTCCTCCTGACAGGGCCTAGGTGCGCTCAAGAGCCTACTACAAGCGCGCATTGTGCTGCGTCACCGATCGTGAGATGGAACCATGGTCAATAGCGGGGAGTGGTAGGGACCGCCCAAGACCTGCCTACGGGATCGATCCGAATGTATGGGCTTCGGCACGCACGCCGCTGTGCGAGGCAGAGATCGCGCGTTCGGAGATGGTCGGATACTTTTGGAAACCGAGAATATCAATGTTGACCACCGGGGCAGTGGTGGTCTTACGGCATTGCGGCCGGGATCAATTCTGGAACTGGGGGGTTGGTGCAGATGTTGGCTGACGACGAGCGGGAAGCGTTAGCTTCTTGGATCATCACAGGGGGTGCTGCGCTGAAAAGCGCCGTGCACGCGTGTAGCAGTGAAGCGGCGATAAGGTTACTAGGGGGATGGGAACTAGGCGGTCAGAATGGCGTTGCTCCGCTCATGACGGCGGTAAAGGTTGATCATGAGGGCACCGCTAGGGAGCTGCTCCAAGATCTGCAGATAGACGTCAGCCAACCAATGTTCCAAAGCCCAAACTAGACGCCACTGCATAAAGCCGCGAAAAATATTGGTGCGCCAATAGCCTACCTCTTGCTAAACAACCTACAGGTCGAGGTCATCGGGCTCTAGTGTTGGTACCGCAAACGACTGATCCTAGCCGGCGCCTTCGGCTGTAAGGTCGCGCTTCACCATAAACTTGCGCACCCTCGGGGGCGAAACCCCGCTGTACGGTACAAAGCCGCCAGCCGGCACAACTGCGCTATCGCCCTGCTCTTTCTGGATGGTCCTTGGGTTGTTCTGGTCCCGTGGATAATACCGGGATCACGCTGCCGCATGTAGCTGTTGGGCTTGGAGGGGAATACGCAGTCAAAGCGCTCGCGGGGGACGAGAGGGTTGATGTCAATAGGTCGAATAGTCGGGAACATGCGCTACTGCATGGGGTGGGAAGATCTGGGGAAGGTCGCGAGTATGAGAGCGCTGTTTGCCAGGAGAGATCAAGAGTATCGATCTAAGCGGTGGTAGTGCCGTGGCATGGTAGTGATCGTGGGCAGGGTTAGTTAGGATGACGGTCAGTAGTGGACAGCATAGTTAGCTGATCGACGAGGCTTTGCTAGAGTTGGTGTTTGGTAGGTTTGCCTGGTGGAAATGGGGCGATGAATGGATATAAGCGAGGTTGTTGTTGCAGGGATATGAGCGGGAGTGCGAGGGGGAGGCGGGTAATACCCGTCTTAGCTACATCGGCTAGCCTATTAGGGACAGGGTAGGTGGCACAACACTTAAGCACCAGTGCTAAAGAGCATGAACAGACAATGCCCCCGACAGGATAGTGTCGCGTCTCTAAGAAAATCGGGCGGTATTGGTAGACGAACAAGATTTACTTTGGGTGGTTATAGCCGAATTAGCCACGCGCGACATTGTCCTGTCTGCGGCATTACCCTGTCTGCGACATTGTCTGCTCATGCTCTCTCTAGCTATTTCTAGGGATAAGATCGGTTGAAGGAAATAATTTTAATGCAGAAAGACCCGGAACCCCGGACCCCCCAAAGGGTGGCTGTGAAAGTGGGAACCCGTCATTTTATTTTCACTTCTGGGTACATAGGCATGCAATCTAGTCTATTCGACAATACCTTCCCGCAATACTCTGCGCAGATTGCTGTAGCCAAATGATAGGAGGCAGTCAGAAACTAGTAATGCTCTTAGATCTTCGTGGCTAGGTGCTCAAGGACTCTTCGGCGCTTTGAGGGAGTATACTCGACGTCTTCGTCCGTGAACCAATCAATTATACCGTGAGTGGATCACTTATTCTCGCAGTTCTGGAGACCTCAAGAACCCTCGAGTAGCGTAGCATGCTGGCGCTCTGGCGGGGCCCTGTTTCACTCGGGTCACATTCCCATGTAGAATTGCGCACAGTACAGATAACGATTCCATATAGTAATATCAGGCCAGCAATCAGCACTATCCGCTGCGTTAACAACGCACAGCCGTACTTCGTGTTACCAAGGCAAGAGCAGCCCCGCCCGACTAAGTCAGCGACCAAGCAGTGTCATATATAACCACTAAATCCCCCGTGAAATCTCCATTGAAGCTTCGGCTAAGTCACCCACCACCACCACTACCAACTACATTACTCCACGATACAAGAAACCGTTCCATTATGTCTTTCTTAGACTTACCAAACGAGGTGATCCTTCAGATCGCAAAAGACCAAGACCTGCCCGATACAAACGCTCTCCTACGCACAAACCGGCGTCTCGCCCGACTCCTCGCTCACGTTCTCATCGACAACTTATTCTTAACCAACACAAGACTACAGCGCCATGGGCAAAGTGTGCTGTTCTCCGCTGCAGGCCGGCAGGATAACGCGACAGTCAAAAGGCTCCTGGACAGCGAACTTCTGAACCGAGGGGAGATACTCACAACGGCGGTGTCCTCAATGAGCGAGACAACTATCCGGACACTGATAGGCTGTGGTGTTGACACAACAGCCAAGGGGGGGAGTCGCCTGACGCCACTCCACGCAGCAGTCCTCGAGAACCGCCCTGCAATTGTAGAATTACTCCTAGGGGTGGACGGAATCGTCGTAAATTCGCAGCGAAATGGTCGAACACCACTATGCGATGCTATCAGGAAGGGCAGCGAGGAAACGGTGAGATTGCTATTGCGCGATGAGAGGACCCAACTAAACCAACTACACCCGGCGGCCCCGTCAGCGCTACACCTAGCCGTTGATTTAGCGGACAAAAGAATGACACAGTTGCTCCTAGCAGAGGAAAGACTCGACGTTAACATTCGTGGTTCGTCTAATAAGACCCCGCTGCATCAGGCTGTCTGTCGGGACAAAGATCGAAATCACATCCTCCCAATGCTCCTATCAGATAAGCGGGTAGACCCGAACCTCAAGAATCAAAGCGGTCAAACACCATTTTACGAGGCGGTTAAGCTTGGCTGCGAAGCCACGGTCCGGATATTCCTGACCTCCGACGCGGTCGATATTAACGCCGGGGACTCTGCTGGCGAGACGCCAATTCACCGCGCTATCTCGCTCGGTTGGAGGGGAGTGTTACCGCTTCTGGTTAAAGACTCGAGACTTAAAATAAATGGGCCGGATCGCTATGGGAGGACCCCCTTGCACTTGGCGGCTTCTCTGGACCAAATACATACTGTGCGGTTACTCCTGGATCATAGAGAGGTGGACATCAATGCCTTGTCCGGGTCTGGAGATACACCGCTGCATGTTGCGGCAAATAAGGGACATGAGAGGGTGGTTAGGTTGTTGATTGAAAGGGACGATCTCGATATTGATGCCTGCCGTCCTGGTAAGAGCTCCGTACGGTCGCTAGCGAGAAGTTATTCCCCTGCTATCAGGAAACATGTGCTGGATTATGGGAGTTCTAAGCAGCCGGGTGTGGACGAGACGCCCGTCTCTGGGAAAGAAGTTGCTGGAGGGGGAACTGGGAAGAGGAGGAATAGATGGGGGTACACCTAAAGTGTGAATTATAGGGGTTCCCTAAGATGCATTCATGGCAGCGATGGGGATACTCGGCTGAGTGAGTTGCTATGATTGAAGATTCAATTATGTTGTTGCTAACTTGACCCAACACCACCCCCATAGCAAATTAATACGAAAGAACACAAAGCGAAGATGAAACAACGGCCTTCAGAGCTCAGAGGAGACTCTAGCCAACCCAATTCCTCAGGAAATCCAATGTCTCTTCTAGCGGCGAGGGGTATCTCCAGCACACAGGCGCATGGTTGATCCAAGATCAATCTCTTTGCGCCTGTCCGGTGGCATACGTAAGCTACCCCCATAACTCCAACATTCACCCGAACAAATGCCTCCCCCGTGAGTGTGCTCCTTACTGTATAATTGGTAGAAAATACGAAACACGAGCATGTGAGGCAATTATTTTCTCTTGCTTGGTGGCCTTTCCGTCCACTCTCCTGATCCCCTCGTGCACGTGCAAAGATGAAACTCTTTCGAATTTCCCCCCACTCGACTCTATTAATGGGTGGAAGAAAGGCGCTGCAAGTGCTGTTAGGCGGTATGTCCAGGAAAGAAACCCGACCGGAGAACTCCTGGTGGTTATCGAGTCGCTTCTGGTCTGTCGAAAGGCGTCGTTTCTTACATGCAAGTATTCCAGTGTTGGTAACGCCTTCAGCAATTACATGTATCAGATTCTAGTTCATCAGCACCACTACATTTAGAGATCTCCGGGGGTGGTGGTGTCCCTCAGCTGATGCAGTAGCATCGCTATAGAATCTAATGATTGTATCCACGGGATTGCTCATACAAGTGAGTCCCTGTAGCGTATGAGGATTAGTTATCCTAAAAAAGTTAAAGCTATTTTTCAGGGCTACAGGTTAGTGTCAATAATGCCTTCTCCTGTTGAAGGCAAATGGTTTGCAAGTGCTGGCAATCACAACCTCCGTTGGTTTTCTGCTACCGGGAAATTATACCGGCAAGAGCTTATCGTCCACTAATAAAATATTTTCATGAACACCGGTGCGACCTCTCATACGTTGATCTTTTGTACAGCAAGTGGATTCTATCGCTAAACCGCGAGGGCCTAATGATAAAGTATCTCTTCTTAACTTCCCTCAAAAATTTCGGCCCTCCCCACATCCCATACTTCTTTCCCTTTAGGAATTAAATGACGGGATGATATATTTCTTACTATCTCCCATACAATCAGGGCATCAAAGTGTATAATACAACGGATGAAATGGAATATACCAGTACCAATATCAAGGGGTTTCAAATCAACGCGAACCCGAGAGTGGCGACCACTGTCTCCGAGACGTATGCACATAAATGCAACCAGTTGGCCTCTGCCATACTGCAAAAACTCGTCAGATCCACTATCAGGGATCTTAATTGCATCACTTCACCAACCACAACCGGCTTGGCAGAACAGGTTAACAAAATAACAAATACCGGTTAACGAGATCAAACAAGCTCAGCCTCACTAAGCCATACCTCGTCTAGGAAACACTATTCCTTCCCAGGGTGTTTCGTCTCGGATTGCCGATCGTTGATCTAACGAGTTACGGTAGTTCCAGTCGTTTAACCCCACACATCCAAAAAAAAGCGCGGGGTAAGTTATGATCCGATTCGGTAAAACAGGGATGCGCGGCGCGAACGGCTCGGCGCGAACCGACAGACTGCACTTGGATACCGGTATTCGGGAAGACGCGTGCCAAGCCTCTGGAAATCGCACCACACCATTCATGGAGACTTTGAGATCGAGGGACACACCCCACAAAAAACGAGTACTCGTACACGAGCGGAATAAATGTTGGCAGCGTTGGTACCGCATTTTTTAGGCTAACCCGAAATCACGCTGAGGCTCCCTAGCACAAAAATGGTGCAAGAAGCGAGCTTGGGAGTAAAGCTTGGCCCAGGCAGATCATACTCTTCAGGAAATTATTTCCGTAGAAAAAGCATCCTGTGGCAAATTATTCCCAGAATCTAACTCTAGGGGGCAACTCTCGTGCAAATCCCATTCGCTTACTGAGCCACACCTTATTTGACTCCGTTAGCGTGATTTCGGGTTAGCCCAAAAAATGCGGCAATGGGCATATCGATGGTTTTTTACAAATAATTGTGCGAGTCCGATAATACACTGAGTTTCTCTTTTTTTTATCTTATATAGAGCTCTTCTTAGACGAATGGTACAATAATCCTGATAGTAGAATGCTGTAGTATCAGGAGCGCCGAGGAGCGCAGATATGAAGCGCACGTATTATGGAGGAGCGCAGAAGCGTGGATGTGTATGGGCACGCTGGAGCATGAACGGGTGTACAGGGTTATGCATGTAACTTAGAAGTTTTCTCTTGGTAAGTAGTCGTTAGCTAATAACCTCCATAGACAACTCACACCTCAATATCTCTTTCCGTCAACACGTCTGAGCGATCCCTTCACTTCAACCAGCAAGAAGCACCAGAACGCCGAGGGTAGAATATTGTTCACGAGGACAGATGCTCACAGGCGATGGCCATATATTTTTCTGATGCCTTTTGCTCTGGTTCTCCTTGCCCAGAACGAGTATTATCTAAGACGACTAGTAGGGACATACAGGCACCCAAGAAGGCGCCCTACAAGCACAACGCCCTCTCCCGACACCTTATCCTCCTTCCTCCCCCTCTTCTTTGCTTTGCCGCCTACCATGCACCACGCACGACATACCAGAACCCCGCTCTGGGACGAAAATAGTAGTTTATGGTGGCAATTTGCAGTCAATCGCGCCTGCAGTGGTCAGGAGTCTGACCAATGGTAGAGTATCAGGGGAGCCGGAAGCCGAATTAACCTCGCAAAGAGGGAAAATCGCAAAGGCAGGTGGTTTGCCGAGGACCGCTATGGCCACAGGGGACCCAATGTCTATGTGAGAGTTGGCAGCTGGGGGGGGGAAGACGGACTGGCAACCCATCCATTCAACTGAAAAGGGGTTTATGGGTGCCCTTGATGACTCCGGAATAGAAGAGATGTGGATGATTGGCTGTCTTTGCTTGCGAGTGTTTGGGCGCCTTTGATTAAGAGAATGCCTAAGGAGCATCCCCTTGGCACTAGCCAGAGTTTGAATTTCAGTTCAAGGCCTTTCCAATGCCGTTCGGAGTCCTTTCCAGTGCCCCTAAGAGGCTCTCCCCGTGTTGTCACTGTTGGTTTTATGAATTGCAATCAAGGCGGATCATGTGACCTCTTGCTCTTGTGCGCTGTGAAGTGTGTCGTTGAATTAAGATTCAAACCATATATCGTTTTCGGTTAGCAAGGCTCGCAGACCCCACAGGGAAAAATGGAGACACGGAAAGTTGCCAGTGCGATAGCGTTGCCTTTTCTAATGCCTGTGCCTATAGTCAGGCACTCCTATTGCTCTGTCTCTCGTCTAGCATCTGTCGGATTAAGTAGTGTGCTAGGCGGCGATAGGATATAAAAAGCCCCCAGACCCGTCCTGAGTTGAAGCCTTAGCGATCTAAGAACTACCTATCCCAGGAGGATACACGACCGCCCCACAGTTAACTTAACTCTGAGAGTTACTAAACCTATCCTTAAACTTCGCGTTCCTCTCTTGTGCTAGTCACCCCAAAAACACGAACACTTCCTATGGATAGGCCTCAACAGAGTGCGCAAGGCCTCACTGCCGCAATGTATCCACCAAACCGTAGCGCAATGGACAGCCAAGAACTAGTCCAGCAGCAACATCATTGTTCCCCCTTGGGGCAGGGGGACTCGTCATGGCAGCAGCAATACTCCTACTCAATTGGTCAGAACGATGGTGATCTCTACTCCTACAAGCGGGAGTACGACATCCCGTCTAATAACCCCGACTCACCCGGCAGCTTTGGACTGCACTCGTATAATACCGGTAGCAGCAACACTAGTTACTCGCTACTAAGCAACGCGGGTTCGAGCTACGTCGATCCCCAGCTTTTACAACACAGCAGGTAAGCACGCGAGCTCCTATCTTCCGTCTTTTGCCAAACACTTGTACCCGTAATAGCAAACTAATCACCAATCAACCATTTGATTTAGCAGCCCCTCGGAATACCAGCAACAAACCTACTTGACCGATGCGCCACTGGTGGCCTCTCCGGATCAGTCGACCCCCGCCACTCTCAGTCCAGCTCTCTTGCCCTACCAAAGCGGCTCCCCCACCCAAGCTAGACACAGCGCCAACCGACATAGTGGTTACTTCGACTCCTACCTCAATTATCAGCAATATCCCGTTGAGCAGGGACCACGGCGGGTGGCAAGCGGCCCCCAAAACCAAGAGCTTTACCCTAGCCCAGGCATCGGCAGTTTCGCGCCTTCCTTTCTTCCTCCTGACCAACCCGTGCACGATGATAACGCACAAGATATTGTGGCCGATAACTCAGGCCTAGGCCCCTACGTATGCGGCGAGTGCGGGAAAGGATGTAAACGCCTAACCGACTTGGAACGCCATCTAAAGACGACTAGAAGGCATGGTGACCCGAAAGGACCGTCTTGCCCCGAGAGCGACTGCAGATATACCGAAAAGTTCACGAGGACCGATAACTTTAAGGCCCACTACAAGAGGCAGCACGGAAAGAACGATGAGGAGGCAGACGAGTTTATCCAGCGATGGAGGGAACAAACCAACCCTGGGTTCGTTGTGGGGGTGAGTGGTAGGGGATGGGGCGGCGATGGACGGCTGTGTTTGGTGAAAGCAGCGCTGATGAAGAAGAGGAGAGGAAGCGGGAGTGGAGGAAGATGAGGGAGTTTTCTATCTTTTGTGTTCTCCTACTTGTGCAGCCTGTAGTAAAAAACAAACAAAGGGATTCTGGGATTCTGTGTGGGGCGCTTGGTAGCTAACCAATGGATTTCGGTGTCCCAATTTCTTTTTCCAAGGTGGACTGGGCAGTCAGAAAGGGGAAGGTGCATCACGGCAAGGTTGGCTGATCCGGGGTCACCATATTTTCGTTCACCTTTCCCCTCTGTTCTTAATTTTGTTACATAATACTCTCTTCTTCTATTCTCATGTGCAAGTATCGGGGACTCTTATTTCGCACAAATAAACTCTCGCATGTGTCGAGTGGTGTATTTTACTCCCGAGTATTGTGACAAACCAAAATTAATTGAGGGGCGCCAAGGCGGCAACGGGAAAAACTTTTACCGCCCTATCACTCCTTCAATCCAGCCGCGCGAGTACTCTTTGAACAGTTTTCTCCGAGCCTAATATATTTCTCATATACCAGCTATCCGCCTCTATCCCTTAGACTATTGAAACGATTGAAAAATTTATGCCACTCCTCTAGATGTCTAAGACACAGGTTAATAAGTGGTATTTGTTAATTACTACAAATTCGCAGGCGCGCAAACCCGTATCTCTGCACGGCATATTGTTTTCTCGAAGGGTGGAAATGGCCGCTTACGAGGAGCTAAATGCTTCGCTGGAGTAGAAACGGAGAAGATGGAATACTGGTAATCGTTGCACGTGCTAATGATCTCATCTTTACTTGAACCAGTACGAGTACTCGTATGATACTACAAGTACCGTACGGTAGTGCTGTAAGAGGTATAGGCGCAGCATTGACAAAAGAGAGAAAAAGAAACAACCTCGCAACAACGCAGTTGGTTGACCGGGCAACCATCGGCAATCAGCAATCCTCCGGTAACCTCCCAGAAGCAACGGTTTGGTGGAGATCGACCTCGTGCTGCACACACCAAGCTGTCTTTTTTCTATTTTCATTTGTTTCCCTCCTATTTTCCCGGCTCTTTTTTGCTTCTCCTTCCTTGCCTGAATAACGAAACGAGGGCCCCCATGAGATACACTGTAGATCACTCTAGGAATTCTGAATGGAGTGTTTGCACAACCGCTAATTGGTACAGAAAGTGTTAGGAGTGGTTTTGCTAATGATGAGAACAAAAGAGAAAAGAAAGTAGAGATAAGAATTGCGGCGGACAAGACGGAATGATTTGGCTTATGATACCGGAAGATGAAAAGACTGATATACGGTATATGCAAGTTAAGAGAGAAGAGGGTTGAAAAGAGGTTAGACCTGCTACCGGGACAGCTTCATAGAGAAGCGGCAACTCTTTAGCGCTCAACCTGTGATATCGGATCGCCGATAGACTGCCTCCCTAGCCACCCGGACAGATGCTGATTGGTGGGTATTGTATGAGGAAACGGCTGCGGTCAGTGCAGTTGCCACAGCTCATCCAATCAAACCAAGGAAATCGCTTCAAACTTTCTTATCTGGGTTTAGCTGTCCGGGTGGGGGGGGGGTGTCCGGGTGGCTAGGGAATCAGTCTATCCAACACCTGGCTCCCGGGTCCGCAGGTTCCCGGAACCCTGGCCCGTCTAACGCAACGGCTCCTTACCAACCAGCCAGCCAAACCCCAGTTTTTCTCTAATTAAATCCGTGGTTTGATCTTAGGTACAATCGCAACAAGAAAGTAACCGGATACTAGCAGACACATCTTTTCACTACACGTGTCTAGTAGGCATTTTGGGTCGTTGTGGTATTCCCTAGGGTAGGAGATAGGTCAGGTTACAATGATGCTCTGATGCAACCGCAATCATACCATAATCTCCCTTTGTTGCAGCATATCTAATTCCAACATTGTCTGGTACTGTAACCTTCATGTCTCCGTTGCACATAACTAGAACTCCCTGGGGTGCAACCGCTGCATTCGGGAGAAATCTCATGCCAAATGAAAACCCAAGGCAAAACTCAAATAAAAGAAATAAACCAAAACTATAACAACTCGTACCATAGAGGCAAATACCAAAGTGGAAATACCTCCCCCGGGAGTTCCCTACATTACATACCATAAGCCAAAAGATCATGACTAAATTTAGGGCTCCCTCGTGAAAGGAAATTCCTCCAATCCCAAAGGAAAATTAATCTTATTCATATCCCATCCTTGCTTTGGGCTCAAAACCTCAGTTTATTCTGGCTATGATACCGCCACTAAAAACGCCATCCAAACTTGATTAAGTGAAAATTCAAATATTCCTTCCTCCATGTTATATTATCATATAAATGATTACAGAGATTAAAAGGCAAAATCTATTAGGATTACTAGCAGCCAAGGCCCATGTTATCCCACAGTCCGCCGGGTTCTACTCCCAAGAGATCCTGTTAAGAAAATGACCTGATCTGGAAAATATCCTCCTCTAATTAAAACTAAGTCGGGGGCATCTGGGAAGTATCCTCTCTTGACTGGAAATAAATAATCAGGGTTTCAAACTGAGACACATTCTACTTATTTCTCGGGCTTACCGGCGGACTAAGGGATAATAGCTGACCTCTATACTACGCGTCGCCAATCTGCGAGATTCGTTTCTAGCTATTCCATACTTTATTACTTAGAGCTTAGCAATTTACCACACTATAATTATGGCGCCTGTTCACAAGACAAGAAACCCCTCTTTATCAAGCTGAACTTGAAGATCAAAAGGTCCTCAGGCGTGAGGCCTAGGGGAAAATATACGACCGGTCATCCGGGGGTATAATATCCGCTCTCAAAGAAATGCTGTACTCTCCAAGTTCTGGTATAAGGGTAGGGAACAGTTAACCCGAACAGGCAGGGATATATTTAGCCGGTTAACCTTAAACAACTGTTCAATCATCGCTTACCAGGCGCCGTACTTCTTGCCAGGTAACTTTCACTCTTCATCCTGGCGGCGGGCTGGGGGACATTTTGGTACAAATGTGTGGTTCCCTTGGGGGATGTCAGCTTTGCCGGTACTCGAGTAGTCAACTGCAGCTAACTGCCGGGACTACCGCCACCTACCCGGCCTGGGACGTTGGCAAGGTCCTTGGGTCAGGGACTGCCCTGCCGGAAGGTTGTCAACGGCTGTCTGACCAAACGACTGGAAGAAACCGGCAAAAGAACTACGGTAATAAAGCTGCTTTCGTACTTGTCCCCCGAGAGAAGTACCCTAAAGCAGTGATTCAAGAAATATATGGTAAAATGTCTGTGCCCATCTGAGCACCCATACAAAATATACCCCCCTGTTTTCCGGCACTTCTTTCAGGGGACAAGTACAAGATAGGGTTGATTTACCGGCAAAATTACTCCCTGGTACTTGCGTATGTGAACTAACAGATAAAAATAAAGACAAGGCTCTAGAGATAAGTAACAAATCTGTGTACCCGAGCGCTAGAACCTTTGCAGGCAACAGCGCAAGATGAAGGCAAGTACCGTAGCTAACCGACTGACTAGGATTAGTCCTAGGTGTAAACAGCGAGGCACGGAGAAAATTTTACCGGTATTGTATGACGTTCTGATCTCCTGTTCCCTGTGACGTGCTCAATACTTGTACAGTACTCGAGTAGATTCCCACAGAATTCGATTCCCAGGCCTGCCTATCCGGACAGGATTCGCGTCAAAGGACATTGTAAACTTCTGTCGCCATTTGTTTCTTTGCGAGAAATAGAAAGAGAGAGCTCGTAGTACTCGAACACTTCGTGAGATATGTGGACTTTACGGACGCACCTGTAAGAGGCTCGACTAACTGATGAGCAGTGTAAGGGTTTTCTACACAGAATAGCCATCTATTCGCAACCTTCTAGCCGCTGATTTAGAAAAGCAATTTGGGCTCAATCTTCGCCCCTTTGTAAAACAGCCCCCTAGAATTTACCTTCCAACCCTTTAGAACTCTGTATCTAGACTGGTTGAGGAATTGTCAAGAGAGCTATAGTTGGTGCATTGGTCTTGGCGCAATTTCTAACTATTTTGTATGGGAAATGGCAAGGGCTGGCGCTGTTTTCAACTTCACCCTTTCAATATTGCATGCCAAGGCCTCCAATAATTGTTTAATAATCTCCAATTGCTTGGGGGGATATTTCAAAGAATTTTAGACCTGAATATCAAAATTTGAGATTTTTTACAAACCCAGAATGTGTTGAATGGAAAGAGTGAAGTAGCATGGTTTGGGTTGTTACATGCTATTCTGCTCACCATTTTTGTCACAGCCTCGTGCAATAATGGGCTGTCAAGCGTTGCCAATCAGTGATTCATTTCCATTATGGCCAAGAAGAGCTGAGCCTTCCACCGTGGTATCCCTTAGTTTGCAGTGTGCCCAAGAAAACTGGTTGAACAGGTCTCAGGTTGAAACCCTTAGTAATTTATTTCCAGTCAGGGAAGGATATTTCCCAAATCCCGTTATTTTCTTGGCCGGATTTGGTATAGTTCTTAACCGGTTTTCTTGGGCGCAGCTCGACAGACTAAGGGATACACACCCGCAATACCCGTTTGTTGGTGGGGACTCCTTTCTATTAAGTGCAACTTCGGGGCCAAAAGATGCAGTTTCGAAAATAGCCTCTAATTGAAGGCGGCTATATGGGGAGTGTGGTTGAGTGGGTTGGGGTTAGGTTTCTGGCGGTCAGGTTTTTGAGGTGAGTTCACTAACGCATCGAGGAGACCATCGAGATGCCACCAATTACAACGCGCTTGTCTGATAAGCATAATTTGTCGTGATATTGTCAGAATCGTCATGGTGCTTTTTGTGTTACAATTTCTTAGCTCAAGTCTCGGTAGAGCTTTATAATCGTGGTATATAGTGTTTGAAGTGCCTTAAAAAACTATCGCAAATGAGCGGGGTAAATACTCGCAGTACTGTACTAGCGCACCTATCTAACCACTTCTCCAGGCCGCCATGTTGAGACCGTCACGTTGAGGCCCCGTGGTCTGAGCCCTTATCGGGGTGGGGGGGAGCCGGAGGTTTTCTTCTGCTACAATGATTCCTTTACTTTTTTGGTCCGCCATACCTCAGTGCAGGCGCACTACGGTAGGGTGGGTCACGGGTTGGTTAAGCTTTACCCAATGACGCTATTGCCGAAAGATCATCTCTACGCCGCCCAACGGCCTAGTGTGAAGTAGGGTAGCCCGAACTTATCGGGGACTATTACACAAGGGCGTGTATTCCTGCTCGTGGACCGGCGAAAATGGTTTGATTCGTATTTTATGCATCATAGTACGTTTCAACGGTTCACAGCCGGTTCCCTTCGGACGGATAGGCCAATAGTGGGTCGCTCTCTTGAGTATTGCTTTTTCGAAGCCCGCCTTCAGCAGGCGACGGAGGGGGAGCGTCCGGGGATGCACAAAAGTGCAGAACGGCTTTTATTGCAATTGTCCTACATTCGGCTACACTCGCTACTTTGCCGTGACAATCTCGTACTGTGCGTAGGCGCGTGAGTGAGCTTGGGTATTGCCCCTCTATTCGTCTCTTTTCGTACAAGGAGTCGGAGCTCCTCTTTAAGTTGCAGCTCTTAACAATTTAAGGCATTGTTCGGCATGAACAGTATCATACCATTTTATAAACACCACGGTATTTCTTGAAAATTGCTTGTGGGCTAGAATAAAGATACTATTGTATTTCTGAAGAGAGATGTGTTCAGCAGTCCTGGCATTTATATGCCATATTTTTTTTGTTTCTAAGGTATGGTAATCTTCTAATATCACAATATCGCCCCATAATCTAATTTCTTGCAGAACTCTAAACAAGAGGCTACAAGGGCAGGATTTCACACACTAAATCCAGTATTACCCAATACCGGTATTCAAGGCAAGGACAGGTATTCGCTTATCTCACCCTAAACCGCAATGCCATTTCAGAAAATATGGGACCAAAAAACACCTTGATATTTTTCCAAAAATTTCACAGCACTTCTGGCTTCCAAACGTGCTCCCAATTAATTGTAAAAAATGCCGTGAAAAACATGCCATTAAAATAGAAATGAAATGGTATTTGTGGCATCCCGAACAGTGACTAAAAGGAATTACAAAAGCTAAGCTGGTTTGTCTAGCGAGCCCTTTCTCCATACCAGCCTACCTTCGTCCTGCCCCTAGTGCCAAATAGTGACGACCTACTCACACATAACAAATGAGTTATGTTTGTGGCCCCAGCAACAGATACAAATGCCAGTCCATTCAAACTTGCCATTTGCGCTTCCCTAAGCTCAATAACGGCCTCGGTAAGGAATACCCCCCGGGGGTGGAGACGGCCCAAGCTATCAATGTGGCCGGGATCCGCCGTCGACCGTAGTAAGGTGTATAACCTCTGCAGGCGGCGTATCAGGTTCGAGGAGATACTTGAACGGCTTTTGGAAAAAAGATAGGAAGAGATTGTGACCTCCTATGGCTATCCGTTTCTATTTAGAGAAGACCTGGAGAACTGTCCTATCTGCCATTGGACAAAATTATACCTAGACCAATCCCGGTAAACAACCGACAACCGCATGACTGGGCAGCCTTTCGGCGAAGTTTGGCCACCGCCACGGTAGCTACTATTAAGATCTCAACCACTCACCACTCACATATAGCCGCAAGTTCAATTACTCCTCTCAATCAACTTTATTTCAATTGCAATTTTTTTAATATCTTTGTCAATCTTTCTTTATTTCCTCCCCGCTTTCCCCGCTGTCATGTTAACCCCGACAAAAACCTCTCTCAGGAAAACAAATTAACAGGGGTGTCTCCCGAATCTTTTTTTTGTCCACCGCAAACCAATATACAATTTCAAACAATGGTAGGGCTAGCGAACAGAGCGGGTTTCGCTTGGCGGTGTCATACCTGAATGTGCACCTCAAAGATACCCTTGGAAGCTGGTGAGAGGAACCACTAGTTTAGGCCGTATCAATAGCAAGCGAGCCGGCAGATTTACCTCTCGCCTGCGATATGATAGAAGCCTGCGATATGGTAAAATCTCCAATAGAAGGTAAACGCAAGGACGTTGTGGTTGCCACTCTTGGTAAGGCGCGATGGATATTCTTTTTTTTGTCACAGCTGAGGGCTCAGTTTCCAGGATTTCCACTCGAGTAACCGGGAAGGGGAATCCCAACGTCCAGGCACATTTCTTTTTATGCAAGGCATCATACAGTCTCATAAGGAATTGTAATAATTGGACCTTGTTCTGAGACGTCCAGAATTCCCCTCTTTGGATGTAGGGGTGGGAACACAAATAACTGGCCCGGGCGTCGGCTGGGCTGGTGGACAGGGAAGACAGCATGATGGTACAAGCCCTATCAGCAGCTAACAGAGGAAGCTCAACACCCCAGAACAAGGGCGACAATCCCGGTTTCTATGGTATGGACTTACTTTGGAAAACCCCACACGCAATATTAAGTAACGTGTGAAAGACCGGAAAACACTTTTTATATAACCTTTCTCAGCTTGAGAAAACTCCAGATTTTTGGGATACTGGTATGACAGAAAGGTAAAAAGAGATACTGTGTGATACTCGTGTCTTTTAATACAAACCAGCATCTCGCATCAATGCTACAATTTTTCATCAGGTCTTGACGAATATTAGCGGGTGACGAACAGGGATTAGCCGGAATTTTTTGTTACACCACTCGATTTCTCACTGGTCGAATACCCTTGTTCGTCACCCGCTGATATTCGTCAAGACCTGATGAAAGACTGTATCCGGAGAAGGCGCGAAGCTGATTTCTGAAGAGATATTCGGGAAAAGCCGAAAACAGCAGTGCCAACGGTGCATTGCATACCGGATGATCTCGAACTTTCATCAGAACACAGGGCCCTCTTCATGAATTTGTAGAATGCCAATTGTGCACAGTCCGCTATTGTATTTCGCTGTCTCGATCAACATACTAGCTAGAATTATGTTTAATGTTAGTTCTCTCCCCTATCGAGAAAGCACTGAGTGGCGTCACGTATCCGACATACGGGGTGTTTGCATGGGGACGGGGAGGCTTTGAGTTCTTCTAGAAGTGAAGGTACTGTAGTATCCCGTACAGTGGATGCTATTACCGGAGTCTTGCAAAAAGTCTTCCACCCGGTTCACTCTCAATAGTTATTTGGCTTGCCACGTACGGTTGGCTTGGGTTTCCAGCTATGATATTTGATAATTTTCCCACTAGCATAACCTAACCCCAATACCCTTGCCCCCTCTTAGGCAGGATTAAATACTCCAGTTGATAGTTTGTGTATGGAAGAAAGAGGAAGTGTGATATCGTATGGGCGATTGCATCCTTATGACGGTAGACCCCTATAAACAGCTACTGCACCCCTCGTCTCAATACCGTAGTTGCATTCTTTTTCAGGGATTCTACCTCCCCTCTAAATTTAAATTTATATTCTTTAGTAAATTCAGACAACCGCCCACACTACCCCTCATTTTAGAGACCAGGTAGAATCCTAAAGCTCGTCGCGCCGTGCCAGAATCGATCGATTCTAAGCTGTCCCGTGCCTGCGGACTCTACTAGGTTTCGGTTTGTGAGAAACAGACAAAAAAACCCACCCCCACCCAGTCAACACACGGAAAATACAAATCAGTGTGAATGCTACTACAAGCACATGGGGCCGCCTTCCTAGTGAGCCTCGGGGAGGGATGTCTTACTTGCCAGCGGGTATTACCCGAATCAGAGATTTGGTGTTCGTTGCGTTGACTAAGCTACGGGTTCAATAGCTCCGGAGGAACCAAGATCCCGAGGGAAGCCCGTAATAATGTATGCAAAAGACCAGCACCTAGAAGCTTAGACCAGCACATTGCAGGCGCCACTAGTCTCATAAGGCACTCACCTCGGTCTCCGGGTCAAGCTGACTACGATTGGAAAGTAGATAATTGCGGCGAAACTCATTCCCTGGCCAGGGAGAGCGTAAACACGTTTTGTCTTTTGCGCAAGTCAGAGTTTAAACCCGGCAAACTTTGCCACAACACAGAGAGCGTGTTTGGAATCAATTCCAAAACGCTGAGTGCTTCAAAGCCCACCCAATGCTAGAAGTATGGGAGAGTGGAGGGTATTTCCGCTTTCTCCGAGTGCGTTTGCACCCTAGTGCTGCCAATAACTCTCAAGGAGCGACGTGCAGAGAAGGATTGACGATGTTGGCGAACAGTTGGTGAGCAAAAGAGTAGTCAAGTCTAGAAGTTTGAGGGGAAAATAATGGGCCAAGTGGAGCAGAATTGATCCCTCGATGCAAGTCTTGTCTGCGAGTAAGGTGTTGCACAAAAAAAAGAAAAAGTGGCGCTTTGTTTTAAAAGGCACTCTCGTCCATGGAATCTTTTTCCTTCTGACCTCAGTCGCCCTTTCCTTATTGGCTCGATACCGTAGCTGTTTTTTGAGAGGAGCGCGGGCTGGCTGTCGGTGAAGAGTGAGATGCACCGTATGCGTGGGGAGTGTAAACAGCGATTAACGGTGCAGCGCAGTGCAATCATAATTTGAGCAGGCAGCCTGCGGGTACCCGTAATGTCGCACAAAAAAAAGAACCCTCTGTTTCAAAAGGTACTCTCTCGACCACAGAATATTTTTCCTCTATAACCCTCACCCACCCCCTTCCCAGTTGGTCCAATGGTACTTCTCGAAAGGAGAGTGGACTCGTAGTCGGCGAGGAGAGCCGGGAATGGGCACAGCACGCGCAAACACGATCGACAGTGCTATTGTAGTTTGAACAGGTATTGCGCCTGCCACGCAGCACTGTCAAGACTCTTTATCTCTAAGAGTATCGGTCTTCGATGGTATACCAGGTCGTAGTTAAATCCTCCTTTGAATGGCCGAACGTCCACGGTCGGTGAATATGTTTAAGTGTCGGCCCGGACGGAGGCAAAGAGATACTTTCATTTGGCCATGTGAAAAATACCTTTAGGTATATAGTGTTTTGCAAACAAGCGTGGCAAGCAAATCGTATTCTACCCCTTCTCTTTCTTCGCGCCTTTCCGGGCATTCCCTACTTGCCCCCACCCTCTCGGTTCCAGATATGGCTCTTTCTGCTCTGGGCAAATCTGCTATATTTGTTCACCCGAAATCCCAAGTTTCTCCCCCTAGCACTTGCACCGAAAATGAGGCACAGTTCTCTAGAGCCTGTTTTGCCAAGAGTTGGTGATAAATTGTGACTAACGGTCAAATGGTGGGACAGCTTAGGATTTAGTAGGTAATGAGTGCATTGCCTCAAAACGATAAGAGGGAAATTCCGTAGCTCTTTTTATAAAATCTTGGCCACCTATCTACGTGCCTATTAGTACAAATTCCCTATTCGGCTCAAGGAATCGCATATCATGGAGCCTAAGGTTTACGGCGGGGGTTCGATAGTCGGGATGCTTTAGTAGAAGAAACAGCTCCCCGACATAATTTGTCGCCGTTCTCGTATGATAAGAACAAAAGCCGTGGTCAGGTGTGCCACCGCTTGCATATCTACACAACAGCGGGGAGGACTTAGTGACCAAGCAGCGCGCCTGCGAGCTAACTCGGTCTATCTCCAAACCTTAGGTGCCCTAGAAGTGCTGGGGAACCCCCAAGATCTCGGTCAATTACTTACATCCCTCTTGTTTTGCGCATACAAAGTCCTCGGTATTGAGAGCCAACAAACTACTGGCTACGGACTCCATTTTTCCCTCTCGCTTGGAACAGGGAATATGTGGGGTGGGATGATCGGCGTTGAAGGAGTGAAGTTGGTGGAGACCAATCAGCGCTGGGCCACCTGTGCTACTTATCAACCGTTTCTAAGCAAATGACAACGGCTGATCCGCCTGCGATCCCAAGGCGGGACAACCGAACAAGTGCTAACAGACGCCTGCGGCAGCACCTCCCCCCCCCCCAAAACCCCCGCCCCCGGTTTTCCTGCGCTGTCAACGAAGAGAAATTATGCAAGCGTTATTCCTAGCTAAATAACAAGAAGAGCTTTGCCAAAGTTCCCTGCGATCACTATTTCGGTTTTCGCTCGATCCAAGAAGCTATAAAGGCCAATCCCGCCCGAAACTTCATTTACCCCATACGCCTCTTGCTCTCCGTCTCTCTCCACTCTTGCTATATGCTTTATCTATTCCAATTTTCTCTCAGGAACGCCTAGTTTTTACCTAACTTCTAATACACAATCTGCAATGTGTTGGGACGTCATACCTCAGCTCTACAGTCCAAGGCAAGAGCTTCGGGAGATTGAGGCGGATCCATCTGGAGACTACGGATTTGGGAGCACCCCAATCGTGCCTTCGGAATACCCCCCCGCTACATATGAACAACCCCAAATCTTGGCGCTTAACGACGGGAACAATTTCACGGAGGAATGCACTAGACTTTGTATAGCGCAGTGCCAGCTCCTATCGACGGCACCCTTCTATCCCCAGGAAAGCTTAAGTTGGCAGCAGGAAGTTGACGTCTTACCTGTTCACTGCCTCTCCGAGAAGCAAATACCAGATCGAGTGTGGCCAATCGGCTTCGTTCTTAGCTGCTCTGATGAGAGTGATACCACTAGCTCAGGGCAGAGTTCCCCTTCTATCTTTGGGGGCTTCTTCCCTAGCGTCGCTGACAGCCCACCCCAACTCCCCCACGGAGCCTCATACGGCAGCTTTGACCTTGAATCGCATCAGTTCACTCCTGGGAGCTTTCCTGACAGGAATTGCGACACCCAGCAGCTCAGCAGGTAGCTCCTCACACTGACTCCAAACACAAATCTAGACCCACAAGATAACACCCTCACCACCATAGATACAACATGGAAAATAGCTCTTCCGGCATCCCGGAGGACACCCCTCCCACTCAATTGCTCGCCGGCAGAGATTCCAACCCCACCCCAGACTACCCCACCACCGATTCCAACTACCAGTCACCCAACAACTATCACTGTGCTCAACAAGGGGATCAACAAAATATCAGCACCTTAAGGCCCAGGCGCTCGTCCGTGTGTAAGGAGTGTCATACACCTTTCGAACGTGCCGGGGATCTCCAGAGACATCTCGACACTACAAAAAATCATGGTCCAGCGAAGGGGCCATCGTGTCCATTAGGGGGTTGCAAGTACCCTCACAAGAAGTTCACCAGAATCGACAACTTCAAGGCACACCTTGTAAAGAGGCACGGGCTCAGCAAGGCGGAGGCTGCACGGCACGTCCGGGTGTGGGAGGAAATGGGAAGATCATGGCCGTTACTCGCCGAAGGCCGCAGAATGAAGTAACGGGAATTAGGCTAGGAGACGGCGAGAGGTTAGTTGGGGATTTGGTCTTTGCTCTTGTCAGATTGGGATTTCTATTAGAAGGAATATTTCAAGCCTTGTTCGACTTTCTATGAACGACATGTCACTCACTGCCAAGCCCGTCTCTTCCGGTTGTTTCACTTTTCTGGTTGGTGTGCTTGCCCGTGTATACCTTGTATATAGTATCTATTACCAATGGAAGCGTCGTGTTTCGATCCCAACTTTTCCTCCGAATACTGTAGTTTCTTTTCTTCTGTGCTCAACCCCGCTGTCGGGAATGGAACCGTACCTGCGCCCCCGATTTCGTTCCCCGAAAGGCTGCGCCTGGTTCGGTGCACTATGCCTCCTTGGTGGCATAACCACACCCTGCTGCCTAGTATCAATATTGTTAGGTGGGCTGGCAGACCTTTCGTTTTATCTGAGTAGAATACTTTTCTTACTATAATTCAATCAGTAATCCCTAATTTGCCGAATACCTTCTTACCCTCTTCTGTGAAAGTGTGTAGGCTGGAAGATATTACGGGGAGATGGATGTTCATCGACACAGAAGCGATTAAGAGAAGCACTGCAATGCCAGGGGTCTCACACTAGCGCATAATTAGAGTGCTATATTCCTCACCGCACTCCCCACTTCCACACTCTCTTAAGCTTCACCGCCGGATTACCCTCCTTTGCTTGGCGAACCATCGCCCACGCTGGGTACAATCTAATTGAAATCGCCGATTCAGAAGCTAGTGAAAGAGAAAAGGCGATAAATTCGCTCAATGTGAGACAAGGGCTAGGCCGCCGTGAGCCACGAGGGTATTAAGCGAAGGGTGGAATAAAGCTTAGGGATCTACTTCATTTGGTGTAACCCTCAAACATCGAGGAGAGGAGGAGGAAAGATCACCGTCACAAGCTATCACTCGTGCCCGATTCTTCTTTTTCCGCGGAACTATCCGGGGGATTGGAGCCAAAGATCTGTTTACCATCTAAAATCCTTGGAAGGTCAGGTCTGTTCCCCCCAAGGGACCGCAGCTCCCGATTCAGAATTTTATTGAATGAGCTGGCTGCGAAGGTCGGCTTTAACTTTCAAGAACGATAATAGTATACATACCCCTCCTTTGACACTGAGAACTGCAGCTTCTAAAACGCAAAACCTATCGCTGGGAGCTTGTAGGACAACGCCATGCTATTCTCGCCGGAGTGTTAGCACGGGTGTTTGTGTCTCCCGAGGGGTCCAGGAGAGAGCCCAAAGGCATTGCCCCCCCCCCTACAGCGCCGCAAGAGCTAAATCTCCCTATCTCCCTATCTCCCGCGAATCACTGGCTTGATTTTAACCACGATTAGATAGGCGGCGCTATTACTGGGCCCGGCAGTTCCCCTGATAACGGAACTTCATAGTTGTGCCCTCTAGGCAGCTCATTGTATTAATATTGGAATATCAACCTGCTCCCGTGGCCCCCAAAGGATATCGGCTAATCAAGCTCACCCCCCAATGATCGGAAGCGAGGAGGGCGCCACGGCGGGGTGGTGCGCCGAAAAGACACGGCTGGTCCCCCGCAGCACCCTTCACCACGCTCCACGCGCAGTTACAAGTCCCTGGCATGAATGGACCGAACACCGCGGGGGTCACGGGAGCTGAAAGTCCTTTGACAAGGAGCCCCCTGGTGTTCTGTCCATTCATGCCAGGGGCTTGTACAGCCCGCGACCAAACCCCACAAGGGTGCCTTATCACTCCATCTCCCAACGTCAAGATAGGAACAACATCACTGACCAGGTTTAGTACGACATTGGGGGATCTGCTCCGCTTTCCACCCAGGCATTCGTGATTCCCAATGCTCAGATCCGACATGGAGTCCCTCCTCCACTCTAGGCGAGGGAATCGCTTCCTGTTGCCTAGCCAGTCGGGGAGTGTCCAGTCTCGTTCTCGAGGTCTGGATAGTACCAGTAACACAAAACTGCACAGGTTCAGCCTCGTTTTCAATTCAGGAGCTGCGGAAGATGCGCGGGAACGAGAGATGCCTAGGACATTGTCGACTTCTCAAATGGCCGGGCACCGGTAACTGAGCCCGCATCACCAGGGACGATTTCTCCGGGAGCTGTCATCTTTATCGGTATTCGTGACGTTGCGGAGAGCTCTTTTAGGAATATTGCACATCTGTTCTATAATAGAACTACCAACCTCCGGGGCATTAAGAAGGAACGTAGTTTACCTAGAAATAATGCAATCAGTAGACCATAATATAGAGGAGCATCGTAGAAATCAGAATAATTAAACCTTGCATTAGGACGTCTGGAATCCCCCTCTTTGGGCTAAGGCAAATAGAACCGAGAGAAGTAGCCCTCAGCCCCCCGAGACGGAAAATAAGACAAATCTTACTATCATACCGTACGGTATCAATTCGTCAAAACGGGCAGCGCCTTAGCGAGGTCTGACCCCCCAGCCAAGCGGATCTGGGGTTGATCATAGATCAACGGGAGCTTGAGGCTTGTCTTTTTTTTTTAATAGTATTTAGGATGATCTTCCCATTCTTCCTCTGTTCGGTGCGGGGTTTTCCAAGGAGCTTCTGCCTTAGAGCGGGGTGGGGTGCTAGATTTGATAAGTCAATACGGTGAGGAGGAACCCCGATTTCTTGATGTCTGGTCCAATTATTCCAGTCTCTACGGGACACCACTTTCCTGATGAAAGGGGGGCTGAATTCTAGTAGTCCAACCAAAAAGCGCGGAAATAATGGGAGCCTTGGTCAAGAGGCCAACTAACCAAGGCAGACTCATTCATGACCTGAAGAAGCCTAATTGTGACGGAAGACGTTGACCCAGGGCATTACGATATCAGCGGGCTGGTGGCCAAGGCTGCAACCCAGAGAGAAGTCATGACTTGGTGATACAAGGGCGGGCTCCCGGAACTCCGCGGCACTATCCTCGAGTACAAGCCATAAAAATAAACAATGAAACTTGACCCAACGACTGAGCCCAATCGCCCGGAATCACCTTCCCAGCTATCAGCAAAATCCAACGACAATCTCTTACCCCTACGAACTGACTTCCGACCCAAAATCAGCAGACAAGTATACCCAAACCCAACCGGTTCTTGGGAAGCGTTAGCTTTCTGGATCACCGCAGAGGATGCTGCGCTGCGGAGCGCCGTGCACGCTGATGGAACCCAAGGAAAGCACGAAAGCACGAAAGAACAGGAGTGCGATAGCAATAGGCTCTAGGAGGAAATGCGGAAGATTATTTCGCGCTGCTCTCTCTAGCTAAGGACAGGCCAGGAGATATATCTCTCCGACTAACTAACAACAACCGAACACTCCCGAAGCTCAATAAACTCTAAAGAAACACATGCGGCGAACAAAACCTAATCTCCAGCAATCTATAACCATCCTGATATCCCATGATCCTCCGTGATCTCTAAAGTCTCCGCCCCAACAATGCGCAAACTCCCGTATGCCAAGTGGCATAGGTTATGAAAGAAACCATGAAACCAATACCCTATGTCGGTAGGTATAGGGTGTGAAAACCACAACCGACTGCTATGATATCATAAATGCCAAACCACCGGAAACTACAAAGCCGCATGCCCTATACCCGTCTATCTCCTAGCCGCATGTACCCGCATACATGCACATCCGCATATCCGCTCAACCGCATAACCTCATGCCCTATAGGCTATCCAACACACGCGTGCAGTTGGGAAGAGGTGATAAGATTACTAGCTGGTACGGAGGTGTATGGGAACTGGGCGACCGAAATAGCGTTGCTCCTCTCCTAACGGCGGTAGAGGCTAATCGCGAGGGCACTGTCAAGAAGCTACTCTAAAATCAGCGGATGGACGTCAGCCAACCAACGTTCCAAAGCCAAACTAGACGCCACTGCATAGAGCCGCGAGAAATACCAATGTGCCAATGACCTGCCAAACGACCCACGGGTTGAGCCATCGGGCTCTACCACCGCAAACCACTGATCCTAACCGGCGCCTTCGGCTGTAATGTTGCATTCCGCCGTAACCCCACACGCTCCCAGGGGTGAGTAGTGTTGTAAAGAAGGCCTTCGATAATCGAACCCGGGGGTTAGAAGGGGGGGGGTTGAATCGGGGCTTCTGAGAATAGGGATTGAGGGGGGGGTTCTTTAATGTCTTAGTAAACAAAAATATCAAGAGCTCTTGTGGGAATTTCTACCTTCAACCCAACTGTGCCGGTATTATTGCCCAGAAGCAGCAGAGGTTGAGTGCTGGTGCTAGTTTATTTGTCTCTCCTGCTGTATTTTGCTTCCTTTTCCTATCACTCCATTTGTTTCTTTGCTTCCAACTACCTTCAAATATCATTGTTTACCGTTTTATTAGAAGGGGTTCTATCTTATAACCCCCGGGTTCGAAGAAGCGCGTTCCCAGTGCTTCGATCATTTTTGATCGAACCCTCCCCCTCCTTCATTGCGACGTTGGGGGTGAGGTCCCGCTGTACTAGAACGGCAGTGTTAGTTAGGATGACGGTCAGTGGTGGGCGGTATGGTTAGCTGGTTAACGAAGCTTTGCTGGAGTTGGTGTCTGGCGGGCCTACCTGGTGGGGGGAGATGAGGCGATGAATGGGCATAAGCGAGGTGGCGCTTGCAGGGGTATTAGCGGGACGGCAAGGGAGGCGGGTAATACCCGTCGTAGCCACATCGGCTAGCCTATTAGGGACACTATAGTTGGTACGACACTTAAGCACTTGTACTATATAGCTATTTCTAGGGATAAGATCGGTTGAAGGAAAGGGTTCTAATGGAAGCCTCAGACCGCCCGAAATGGTTGTAAAAGTGGAAGCCCCTTATTATATTTTCCCCTCTGGGTACTTAGCTAGGCACGCAATCTAGACCATTCTACAACACCTCCTGGTAGTATTATACTCTGCACACCGCTACACTAAATGATCGGAGGAAATCGGAAACCAGCGACGCTCGCAGGCCCCCGCGGCTAGATGCTAGAGGACCGCTCTTCGGCACCTCTTGAAAGAGTATAAAGTTATTTAACGTCTTTAAAGTCTCCGCAACGAGTTACGTGTCTGGTGTATGTTATGGTAGTTTCCGCATGATTTGGCCCGTGAACCAATCGATTATGCTACGAGAGAATCACTTATTCTCTCCGGTTCTGGAGACTTCAAAAAAAGTTTCGAATACTATGCTGGCACTCTGGTGGGGTACTGTTTCACTCGGGTATCATACTTGTATGTAGAATTGCCCGCGCAGCACAAATAATGATTATATGTCGTAATATCAGGCCAGCAAGCTATGAGCGCTATCCGTTGCGTTTAACAACGCATAACCGTACTTCGTGTTACCAAGGTAGGAGCAACTCGCCCAACTAATTTCAGTTTAATAATAAATCTGAGTAAGTCAGCGGCCGAGCGGTTACCATATATAACCACTGAATCCCCCGTGAAATCTTCGTTGGAGCTTCGGCTAAGTCACCCACCACTAGCTACAGTACTCCACGATACAAGAAACCGTTACATTATGTCTTTCTACCAAACGAGGTAATCCTTCAGACCGCAAGGGACCAGGACCTGCCCGATACGAACGCTCTCCTACGCACAAACCGCTCGACTCCTCGCTCACGTTCTCATCAATAACTTATTCTTAACCAACACAAGACTACAGCGCCATGGACAAATTGCACTATTCTCCGCCGCAATAGCGCAACAGTCAAAGACTTCTGGACAGCGAACTTTTGAACGGAGGGGAGATACTCACAACGGCGGCGTCCTCAATGAGAGAGACAACTATCCGGACACTGATAAACCGTGGTGTTGACACAACAGCCAAGAGGGGGAGTCGTCTGACGCCACTGCACGCAGGAGCCCTCGAGAGCCGCCCTGTAATTGTTGAATTACTCCTAGGGATGGACGGAATCGTCGTAAATTCGCGGCGAAATGGTCGAACGTTACTATGCGATTGTATTAGGAGGGGCAGCGAAGAAACGGTGAGGTTGCTATTACGCGATCAGAGGACCCAGCTAAACCAACCACACCCGGCGGCCCCGTCACCGCTACACCTAGCCGTTGATTTAGCGGACAAAAGAATGACACAGTTGCTCCTAGCAGAGGAAAGACTCGACGTTAACATTCGTAGCCCCTCTAATAAGACCCCACTGAACAAAACCGTCTGCCGGGACAAAGACTGAAATCACATACTCTTAATCCCCCTCGCAGATAAGCGGGTAGATCTGAACCTCAAGAATCAAAGCGGCCAAACTCCATTTTACGAAGCGGTTAAGTTTGGCTGCGAAGCCACGGTCCGGATATTCCTGACCTCCGACGTGGTCGACATTAACGCCGGGGACTCTGCCGGTGAGACGCCGATTCACCGCGCTATCTCGCTCGGTTGGAGGGGAGTGTTGCCGCTTCTGGTTAAAGACTCGAGACTTAAAATAAATGGGCCAGATCGCTATAGGAGGACTCCCCTGCACTTGGCGGCTTCTCTGGACCAAATACATACTGTGCGGTTACTCCTGGATTATGGAGATGTGAATGCCAATGCCTTGTCCGCGTCTGGAGACCCACCGCTGCATGTTGCGGCGAATAGAGGGCACGGGAAGATGATTAAGTTGCTGATTGAAAGGGACGATCTCGATATTGATGCTTGCCGTCCTGGCAAGAGCTCTTTCCGGTCGCTGACGAGAAACTACTCCCCTGCTATCAGGAAGCTTATACTGAATTATGGGAGTTCTGAGCAGCAGTGTGTGGAAGAAGCATCCGTCTCTGGGAAAGAGGTGGCTGGAGGGAGAACTGGGCGGAGGAGGAACAGATGGGGGTATACATGAGGTGGTATTGCAGTGCCGTCCTAGGGCGCAATATTGTCCCCGACAACCATGAGGGCGCTCGCCTGAGTGAGTTGCTATGATTAAAGTTTCAATTGTGTTATTGCCAACTTGACTCATATCACCCTCGTGGCAAACCAATACGGAAAGCACAAAACAAAGATGAAACAAAGACTTTCGGAGCTCAGAGGAAGCTCCAGCCAACCCAATTGCTCAGAAAATACAATGCTTCTCGAGTGGCGGGGAGTGTCTCCAGCGCACGGGTGCAGGGATGACCCAAGATCAATCTCTTTGCGCCTGTCCGGTGGCGTACGTGAGCTGTCCCCATAACTCCACCATTCGCCTGAGCAAATGCTTCCCTAAGAGTGTGCTCTGTATAGTTTGGGGAGAATACGAAGAGCAAGCATGTGAGGCAATTATTTTCTTTTGATTGGTGGCCTTTCTATACACTCTCTTGATGCCCTCGTGCACGTTCAAAGGTGAAACTCTTTCGATTTTCCCCCCACCCTACCTCATCAATGGACGGAAGAAAGACGTTGCAAGTGCTGTTAGGCGGCATGTCCCGAAAAGAAACCTAATTGGAGAACTCCTAGTGGCTATCAAGCCGGATCTTATCTGGGGAAAGGCGTTGTTTCAAAACGCGAGTATGCAAGTTCTGGGGTAACGCCTTCAGCAATTCCCTGTAACAGTTTCTCATTGGTTAGCACCGCTATATTTAGAGGTGTCCGGGGGTGGTGGCCCCCGGGGTTGGTGCAGTATTCCAATACCCACCACGTCCATTATTGCCTTCTCTTTAGAAGCTAAAGTGATGAAATCAGGTCATCTTCCTTGTAGTATACAACAATGAAATGGAACATAACATTCGAGAGGGGACGACGAACTAGGGGGGAGACGGTGAACGGCACTTTGACGTTTGCCACCTTCAATATCGTTTATTCGCGCTACTGCGAGGGACATCATCAAATTTTTGGTGCATTGTTTGTTGTCCCCTCCCCTGCACTAATGGTACAGTTCTTCGACATCAGTCACCGTCAGTCTGGTGAAGTGCTGTGTCCGTCAAAACACGCCTAGGCCAGCGAAATCCACTCTCAACAAAACCCACAGAACAAGATCCTTAATCCCAATAGTTTTTCAATTTTACCCCCGGGTAGCTAGGAACTCAGCGATTCAGTTCATCTCACTTTAGCTACAATTAATCGGGAATTGGCCCTTGTGCAGACAAGCAAACAGCAAGTTGTCGAATTGTTTGTGCGAGCCACTGAATTTGTATGGGAGCACATAGAAAAAGATATTTCAAAATTGCAATATTCATATGCCCACCAATGATGCAGTGTGGGTCTGATTCGGTCGAGATATGCCTCCAGTACCTTAGGCTCTTAGATAATCGAGGTGGATAGCATAGTTGCGGAAATGGCCACTTTTGGTACAAAAAAGGCATATGACGATAGCATTTGTGACCGAACTGTGCTTATATCAAGGGCCTCGAAGCGAACACGACAATGGACAGCTGCGCCTGAGACATATACACTCGGGAAAAATCGGAAAACTATTTCTGCTCATCCCATACAAATCTCTACGTAGACCAGGGTATGGTTTTTGATTTTTTATGACCCCCCCCCCCCAATAAACGCGTTGGTTGGCGTTCGCCGGGGTTCGAGTTGGTGGGTGGCGTGATTTTAAAAAAGCCGGGCATTAGGAGTCGAGTGAGTGCTGCCTCGCAGCGGTTCGGCTCGAACCGATAGGGCTGTACTCGCACGGTAGCCCGGTATCCGGAAAGTGACGCGCTAAGTCTCTGAAAATTTCACCACGACCAGCCATCAGCAAAAAAAAGGGTTGATGCAAGTGAACAAGTGTTGGTATCATAGCATCGGCGAAAATTGTGCGAACCCGAGTATACATCGGGTTTCTTTTTGAATTACCCGCCTGGCACAAGAAATACCCGAACGTTGAGGGTAGGTAGAATCTTGTTTATAGCACAGATACGCACGGGCGACGGCCACAGAAGTTTCTGATGCCTTTCTTCCGGTACAGTACTTCTTGTCTAGAACGAGCGTTATTTGAAACATCTACCGGCACAGGCAAGAAGGCGTGCTGCAAGCATAACGTCCTTTCCAAACATTTCCTCCTTCTTCCTTCCCCTCTTTCCCTCTTCCCTACCGGACATGCCCGGTACACGACATCTCAGGGCCAAAAATAGCAGCTTATAGTGGAAACATGTAGCCAATCTTGCCTGCAGTAATCGAGAATCTGAGCAATGGTAGAGTATTAGAGCTAACTGTAAGCCAATTGACCAACTCGCAAAAGGAGGCAAGTCGTAGGAACGGTGTAGGAGCTGATATCTAGAAACTCCCCAGTCTCCGAGGCGTACTAGGGCGTTCCAAAGATCACTCGTAATTAAAATAACACTGTCTGATAGGTGACCAAAGGAACAAAGGAGAATTGATTTCTGTAATTGCCTGAACCCGAGAAGTGGCGAGAACAGGCAGAAAGGCGGACTGGCAACCCATCCATCCAGCCGGGGAGAATTTTGAGGCCCCTGATAGCCCGTAACGGGAGTGAAGTGTGTGGTTGGCCGCCTTTCTTGCGGGTGTTGGGGCAAGTGTTCGTGCGCCTCTAATTAGGAAAATAGCTTGGATTCCTAGAAGCATCCCTTCAGCGCCAGGCCGAGCTTAGATTTCAGTTTAAGGCCTTTCCAGAGGCGTTCAGAGGCCATTCTCCCTCTTTATGCTGTTGCTGTTGGTTTTATGAATTGTAGTCAAGGAGAATCATGTTGCCTCTTGCTCTTGTGCTCCGCGAAGGGTACCATTGAATTGAGATTCGAGCCGTATCTCATTGTCGGCTAGCAAGGCCGGGGGAGCTTCTTCCATATGTCTCCTCTTGCGTGAGTGCCTCGGATGGTATCTAAATGGAAGGGCTTGCATAGGGGCCTATCACTTAATTCCGCAGGGGAAAATAGCAAACAGAGACAGGACGACTGGCTAGTGTAATGGCGTGGCCTTTTCAAATGCCTATGCCTCTCTTGATCAGGCACCCCCATTGCTCTTTGTCTCCCGCCTGGCGTCTATCAGGGTAATAGGGGGGTCAAGAATGGGATAAATAGAAGGCGAGAGGAGGAATTTGTGGACGTGAACAAACTTGCGGGAGGGACGGGAATATCCCTTTCAAGTCTTATCTACCCTTCGTTTCTCCTCCACTATCTGGCAGGTCCTTCACCGTCCTCCCAGTCCTGCCCAGTATTCATATTACAAAGTCTGCACTCCCCTTTCAAACCCACTCCGATTTCAAGCTTCACCGATATAGGGACCTATCCCAGGGCGACAAGCGACCACCCTACGATTGTCCTAAGTTTGGAGGTTGCCAAATCGATCGTTAAACTTTGTGTCCCTCTCCTGAGCACGAAAACCTCCAGTGATACAGGTCTTATCAGAGTGTGCAGGGCCCACTGCCGCGATGTTTTCGCCAACCCACAGTGACTGGGATAGCGAGGAATCAGCCCAGCAGCAACACCATGATTTCACCTCACAACTGGGGAGCCCATCGTGGCAGCGGAACACCCACTCAAACAACCCGAATAATGGCGGATTCGGCCCCTATAGTCCTCCCATTGCTGGCAGTGGTGAGGGGCCGGGGCATAACATCCAGCCTAATAATCCTTATAACAGTGGTTACGGCTCACCCAGAAGCCCTGAACCGTACTCCCGATATGGCACCCTGGACTCGTATGATAGCACCAACACCAGCTACTCGCGACCAAGCATCACGGATTCGAGCTACATCGATCCCAAACTTACTCAACCCGGCATGTAAGCGCACTAGCCCTTATCTTCTGTCTCTTCGGGAAAATTTTGTGCTCATAGTAGTAAACTAACCATCCAACCTAACCTAACAGCACCTCAGAATTCCAATACCAAACTTATTCGACCGATATTCTGCCCTTTGCCTCTCCGGATCAATTGACCAGTCCTGCCCCACTCCTCCACCAAAACGACTCGTCCACCCAAGCCACTGGATACGGCACCAACCAACCTGGTGACTACTTCGGCTCCTATCCCATGTCTTCCCCTCTTCCTCCTGGCCAACCCACACACCACGATGGGAACCCTGCTGCTGCTGGTTGCTTAAACCCAGGCCTCTATGGATGCCACGACTGCCTGAAAGGATTTACACGCCAGACTGACTTGGATCGCCATCTGAGGACAGCTAAAAAACATAGTGTACCGAGCGGGCCCGCTTGCCCCGAGAGCGACTGTAAGTTTACAGCAAAATTCTCGCGGTCGGACAATTTTAAAGCCCACTTCAAGCGGCATGGAAAGAGTGATGCGGAGGCGGACGAGTTTATCCGGCGGTGGAGGGCTCAGGCCAACCCTGAGTTCCTGGTGGGGGAGTGGTATAGTAAGGGATAGCCATGGGCGGGGGTGTTTGGGGGAAGCGGCGCTGATGAGGAAGATGAGAGGAAGTGGGAGCATGCGGTGTAAAAAAACAAAAAAAACAAAGGGATTCCGGAGCCCCGATTGGAGCGCTGGCAGCTCAAGCCAATGGATCTCAGCGTTTCCAACCGCCGTTTTCCCATTTTCTCTAGCGTGAGCTGGGCCATCGGAAGGGATTGGCGAATAACAAGGCTGGCTGGTCTGCAGGGCATAATCACCTTTTTATTTACCCTTTCCTTTCTGCTTTTTAATTTCATTGTATAATACTCTCTCTTCTATTCTCTATGCGAGTACTGGTTACTCTTATTTCGTACAAATAAACTCCCGTACGTACCATACGGCCCACAAACTACTTGAGGCTCCAAACGGCGTACATGCAAGTGGAAAATCACACATCGCGAATAAGCGATCACCGGAGAACCCTTGCCACTCGACAATCCTCTCTTGTCACTTTATTCTGGCGGTTTCGCCGTAAAACGCGATGTATACACTAGAAACTAATCCGGACTGCACACGTCAATCTGCTGATTTATTTTTTCTGCTCTCATTTGATTCCCTCCTGTTGTCACTGCTTTTTTTTTCCACCCCACGCTGGGCAAGGAAATCACGGTTTCCCGTGGAGTATACACTATGAACCACCACTCGAGGAATCTTGGGGTGCGTGAGGTTCTGTGAGAAAGTAGACAGTAACCTACAGTGAAGGAAGAACCTAGTGAGAAGGGAGAGCGCCTATGAGCTTTTATAGGATAAGGATTGCTTGTACGGGAATCCTTTTAATTATAGATTATTGGAGAATTGTTGTACAGTTTGGCATGCAACATTGCAAGGCTGAAGTCGAAAGCGGTACTAAAATTCCCATTTCCTATACAAAATAGTCAGAAATTGCGCCATGACCAATGTACTATACTCGAGTACACTCGGGGCAAGAAAGTCACCGGACAATTACGGAACTACTGTAGATCTTCTACGATTAGACCATGTTATGGTTGCAATAGCACTAGGAGCATGGCCGATATCGAAAATTTTCTGCCACCCCTCTGAGTGTCTGAGACACAGGTTAGTTAATAAGCAACTTTTGTTAATTACTAGAAATTCGAAGGTGTGCAAACCCCAGACTATAGCCAATATTAGCACCATTATTGTACGGTACGGTACTTACGCACATCATCACTGGAGAATGCTGAGAAAGCATCCTAGTAATCTCTGTCTCAGACACTGAGACGGGTGGCAGAAAATTTTCCACCGTTTCAGCAGTCCAAGAGATAGCAGTCACGTGGGTCTAATAAGAAAATTTGGTGAACCCCCTGGTTGCAGTGCGTTTAGATAAGGCACGTGGCTATTATGTATCTGCGGCGCTCGATAACCTTATTGTAACCTAACCCATCTCCCACTGCAGTTAATACTAACTTTACAAGTAAATTACCAACTCAAAATGCATGTCAGAATAGCTCCCTTGACAATTCCTCAGCCGGTCTATAATCTAGATACAGAGTTCTCAAGGATTGGAAAGGAAAATCTAGGGAATTGTCGCACATATGGGCGAATATTCAGCCCGAATTGCTTCACCAGATCAGTTGCCAGAAGGTAGTGAATACGGCTATTCTCGCTGGAAACCCCTTACACTGCATCACCATTTTTGGCGCCAGCCTCGGACACCGCCATACGGCCCACAAACTACGCGAGGCGGCGAATGCTGTAGTGACAAAAGAAAGGCCACGCAACGTCGCGACACACAGTATGTTGACCGGGTAACCATTGGCACTCATCCTCTCTACCCGCAGTCATTTTCTTCTAGCCGTTTTTCCGGTATCATACCGGTATGGTCTCTGGGATTTATTTCAAGCTATTCCTTACTTTATTACTAAGAGCTTAGTAATTACGGCTGTGCTTGTCATGCCCTGCACTTTTACGTTGAAATTATAAGGAGTGGCGATGGCAAAGTTTGTCATCGCGCCAAAATCTGAGCCCCCCAAAGGATTCGTCCAGACTATGGGGGTTAGCTTCGGCCTCTTATTGCTACATAGTTCGAGACAAGGCTAGGATAAAAACCTTATTTGAACGTATCATACTAGTACAAGTGCCAAGGATAAAGTATCCGAACTCAGAAAAGGGGGTTGAGGGAGAGGAGGAGGAGGGATTGGGATGGGGTTGGACCGAGGTGGCAGTATTAGGGTATTGGTGCGGGGAGAGGATTTTTGTATTATTATGATGATAATAATAATATTATGATACATAGTAGTAGTATTAAGTAGGCCTGATTGTAATGGTGGCGCCCGTTGCAAGCACTATCAGCCGGGCGTTGAGGACTCGGAGTTGTCGCATAGAAAGCTCGAAATGGAAAAAGTTTTTTTTTAAAAAAAGTGTATCGAATAGTTAATTTAGGTTAACCCGCAAAACAAACCCTATGAAAATATCACCCGTGTCACTTGTACTCGAGTACAAGTACTAGCGCTAGAGTGTGCTCCTCAGTTAATATGGTACCGGTTTACAAGAAACCTTTCTTTAGAAAACGGAGTTTCGAGAAAGGATGTGCTTGTTCAAGACAAGAGGCCCCCGCGCATAAGAATGAGAAAAGGTATAGGCCAATCATCCCCGCGTGTCGGCACTCAGAGAAAATTGTACCCTCGTTTCCGTGTCCCCGCTTGGAACGAGTAGTTTGAAATTGTCCAATGATTAATCGCTCACGTTTACAGCAACTGTCAGAAGGCGGGTTGCGTGGACAGAAATTCTAGTCAGAGGTGGGGTAGAGAGGTGGTGGGGGATGGGATTGTCTCGCCTTTGGAAAGGGTGGACTAGGACTACCCGTACTAGTAGTCTAATCTGTTGTTTTACCGATTTCCGTGCTCGTCGTGGGGATAAGCTGACATCTATTTTTGTGCTTGAGCCTTGGCGTATGTATTATACCCGGCGCATGCTGATTCTAGTTAACATCTATCCACACCTCCTAGGACAGCGCCAAGGCCATCCAGTCCAGGGTGGGGACTGGCTCATTCTAGTGGCAGTTGATGGCCGTCCGATTGGACGACTGGAGGCAATGGGTACGAGTATCAGCGGAAATATTTTCGTGCAAGGCAGCGACAGTTTGCCTGCAGAACTCCCTTTCTGATACTTGTACCAACAGATAATACGTAAGGACAAGGGTCTAGAAATAAAAATAAAAAACTGTCTAAGATAGCAGCCAAAGTGGCTTTTCAACTAACTACAGTCTGTACAACGCCAAAAAAGAAGCCATACCAATCGCCGCCCCCCGCACTAAGCAAACTACCACCCGGGAAAGGCATGTCAACGCATGGATAAGAAACAGATTTCCTCGATGGGAAGCATTTTGGAGGTTATGATGGAAAAGGGATATCGCAGCTAGCTACGCAATGCCAGCCATCACATCACCGCCTTTTGCCAATTTATCAATTCAATTCATGCGTGAAGTTCGATATGATACATCAGTAAATTCAGCAAGCTTAATACCATCATGTGCAACAAACCCCGATAAACAGGGTATTCAAAAACTGACAAATACTGTGGTATCTGAGCGATTTTCCTGTCCATAGTCATGATTCCTGAAGTTTCTATGAGATATCGAACCCTTCGTGGGTTGTGGGCTTACAGGAGCGCAGGATAAAAGCGGGCAGCTAACCAACTAAGATCAGTAAAGACCGGGATCAATACAAGGTCAGAAAGTGGTGCCCCAAGCCCATCTACCTGAGCTTGGGCGTCAGCACCAGAGCCCTGGCCCAGTGTCCGTATGACCGCTACAGTATCTGGAATCTGTATGCTAAGTGGGAGAACTACACCAGGTGTGAGTCTTGGTGGTACGATTTGTGGACACTCTTGAAATTAGCTAGTAGGATCCAGACACCGGTACGTAGTACCCCGCAAAAAGAGAAATCCAGGCGGATGGAACCCTTGTGGTATAACTGCTGTGAGCCTTGGCAACCGACGTACCGGTGATTTTCTACAGATGACGGCCAACCCGAAGGTACTATTATGTGTAACAAGTGCTGTTCGTTTTTGTCTACCGATACTATAGAATAGAGGAAACAACAAGTAGGAAATATAGATGCCAAGTACAGCCGTGGGAAGCCCTAACCCCAACCTAGTATAGCCCTGACCTAAGCGTGGGTGCAGCCGCATCTCCGGACATCCCCAGTGGGTGTGGTGGCCCGATTTTTCTTTTCTTTTTGAACTATTGTCCAGAAATAGTGCAAAGGCAGGAAGGCGAAATCCAGACAACCGTCTTCTTCAAACACCCCCTTCTTTTTCTTTCCCCTCTCCGGGAACCCCTCTTCGGGGTAAGTAGTGGCAAATTTCAAAGGCGGGGGGTTGCCGGCGGCTGTTATGGCACATGAGGAAGTCAATTTCATTGTGAGAGCCAATAGCTAGGGGTTCGCCAGTCCCCCCAGGTGTGCAGGGCGAGGGGTGTCGAAAATCACTCGTAATCGAAATAGTCCTCTGATTAGGTAAGACTTGATAAAGGGAGAGGGTGAATCTACCTCTTATCGTATGATGTGCCGTGTTGGTGGTGGGGATGGCCTGCGGCCGTGGGCTCTTTTGTTTGGATGAGTGGTCTCCTATGTTGACTCACCCGCGCTCTAGCGATTGGCCCTCACAACTGTCTAAGGCGATTGCGAGAACGGGACAGGAAGGCAGACTGGCGACCTATCCAGGCTATCCATCCCACCGCGAAGAATTTCAAGGGCACCTTGATAACCTGTAGTCGCACCTGGCTATAATGAACCTCCTTGTAACGAATCTCTAGCTATAAGGAGCAGAACCTCGTAGCTACGTTAGTGAATTTACTCCAGAGGATAATTTGCTATAGTGAATACCCGCGCCAAAAATCAGTGAGCCATCCTAGGGGTTTCTCTCGATCAAAGGTGCACGAAATCACCCTCCCTAATACCTACAAGCAGTGGTAACCAACAGCTCCATACCTTTCTTGCTACTACAGCGTACCTGGCCATAGTGAACGCCAAGAATCAAAACCCCAAAGGCTCGTTCTTTATGACTAGACAGACCCAGGCCCCACCTCAAGGCCCTCCCGGCGCCGTTCAGAGGCGACACCCCCTTTCCCTGTTGTCGCTGTTGGTTTTATGGGCTGCTCTGGATGGTGGTCGTGCCGCCACTTGCCTCCGTGTGCCGTGAAGCTTGTCATTGAATTGAGGCCCGAGTTGTGCTCGATCATTGGTTGGCAAGGTCTGGGGAGTCTTTCACCCGCGCTGTTTCTGCTGCGAGGGTGGTTCGGATCGTATCTGAAGGAACCAGCTCAGACAGGGCTTCTCATTTGACGATTCCACAGCGAAAGACAACCAGTAGATGCACGGCAAATTATTAGTGGAATAGGCGTCCCCTCCCCCCCCCCCCCCCTCCGACGCCTGTGCCTGTCCAGGCACCCCTTTTACCCCCGCCCCTCGTACAGTGTCTGCTCGGACCGAGCGGTGAAATAAACAAAAATGAGGAGAGGGGTAGAGAAGTTCAAAAACGTAAATAGCCCCAAATTGAAGCACAGGAGGGTAGAAACTTGCGGGTGAGAGTCTTGCCGTAGAAATGGGGGCATTCCTCCTAAGTCTTGTACTCCACCATATATAACGCGTCCCCCACCCCCTTCGCAAACCTGTCCCTCATTCAAAGACTACCTGCCTCAGGAAGACATGCTACCGCCCAACGGCCAACTCTGTGAGTTATCAGATTAATCATCAAACTTTGTGTTCCCCTCCTACGCTAGTCGCCGGAGAAAACATGAGTACCTTCGAGATCTTTCACCGAATGGGCAAGACCCCACCTCCGCAAGTCTTTTCATCAAGCCGCGATGGCTGGCATGACCAAGCAAAATCCCAGCAGCAACATCGTGGCTCCCTCTCCGAACAGGTACCCTCTCCATGGCGACATGATCGCAGTGATGGCAATGTTGGCTTCTGCGCTCCTGGTATTGGTAGTGCCAGGCCGGCGCAGAACACCATGCCTGATGACGGCAGCTCCCCCAGCGGCCTTGAGCGGAGCTCCCAGTATGGCACCACGGACCCGTACGGTACCGTGGACTCGTATGGTACTGCAGACTCGCATGGCACTGTTGACTCGTATGGTGCCGCGGGTTGGTACGGCGGTAGCAATGCTAGCTGCCCCCAGCTGGGGACCATGAGTTTGGGCAGCAGGTAAGCTATCTCCCCTCTCTTCCCAAAAACATGCAGTCTTGCACTCGTAACAATGATTAACAACCCCTTGATCTGATAGTCCCCCGGAATACTCGTACCAAATCCCCCTCATTATCCCTCAAGTAGCCTCCCCTACCGCCTTTAGTCCCACCCCATCCGACTACCAAAATCGCTCGCCCGTCCAAGCTGTCGTATACACTACCCACCAGACAGACGGCTACTTCGTCCATAATCCCAACCACGCGCGATATCCCGTTGGACAAGAACAGAAGCCGGCCAGTGGTCACCTAAGGCAGGAACCTTATCTCGACCCAAACACTGGCATCCTCGTGGTTTCCCCCCCCCACCTTCCCCACCTTCCCCACCTTCCTCCTCCTCCTCCTCCTCCTCGTCCTCGTCCATACCAGCCCACGCACCGCGGTGGGAGGGGGGGCACTGTGGCCGGTCCAAACCCGGGCCCTCGTGTATGTAGCTGTGGGACAAAAATTGGACGCCAGACGGACTTGGAACGACACCTGAAGACGTCTAAAAAGCATAATAAACATCCGCGCGGACCGGCTTGCCCAGTGAACCGTTGCAGCTATCCCTTGAGCTTCACAAGGGCTGATAACTTCAAGGTTCATTACATGAAGCAACACGGGGCCACCGAGGCTGAGGCGGATGAATACATTAGGAATTGGAAGGATTAGCGTACGCCCAAGGCCCCCGGGGGAACCGAGTGATCATGTCGATGTGGCGATGGGAGAGTGTGGTAGTGAAGAGCGGTGGTGTTTGATCAAGGCATACGGTGGTAGAGCAGGGTGGAGAAGGAGAGTGGAGAAGCGGGGGTAGGAGGGTGAAGGGAGTTACCAGTTCAAGCGCTAGCGCCATCCTTTGATTGTACAGCCTTGGCAGTGGGAGGGGGTTTTCACCAGTGATTTGAGCGAGGCTCTACTTTTGTACAGTACTGGTACAGTACAGGTTGCAACCGGTCGATGGGCAGTCGAGTCAGCAGCGTTTTTTTCTCCCATCCCATTGCTTTTTATTCGTTGCCAGGTATTTTACAAGCTGTGCTGTGATCTAACCTATTTTTTATTATTTTTTCTTCCCTTCCTATCTTTCTTCTTGTTTGCACAATGGAATGATTGTTTCCCGGGATATTGTGGATCACTCGGGGCCTTTTGAAATGTGATGGAATTCCGTGAGAAAATGTGCTCGTGCTTCCCAATCAACATTTGCTTTTCCTAGTTGCAGTATCGAGGCCCAGCTAGTTCTTTCCTACGATACCGAAGGAGTAGGGTAGGGAACAGTTAACGTGAACGACAGGGAGTATGATAGATCCACCGCAGTCCTCTTATTGCAAGATTTAATAATTGCCAGTACTTTTTACCCACTTCGGTCCATCCTGACTACAATGATGGAAACTCCATTCCAATATGGTCGAACAGGACCGTGAGACGGAAATTGGAATGGCACTCCATACATGTTAATACCATATAAATAATTAGAGTAGAGATTCTATGGCAAAATCTGTTAGAATTACCAGTAATCAGGGCCTGGGTTATAACGCCTTTTAAATAATTGCTTCCCGGTACGTCTCCGAGGGCATTGTAAACTTCTGCCACTATTTGTTTCTTACTGAGAAATAGAAAGAGAGAGCTAGCGCAGCCTTTGCAAGGGCTCGTAGTACTTTGAAGGATATGCGAACTTTATGACACAGCTGCACACGAATTGTATTATATTCCTTACGGTAGGTTATTATATACTAAGCGCTGCGCCATTTACAGTGCTGCGTCCGTAGTACCAATTTGTTAGCGGAGCCCCCCCCCCCCCCCCACCGAGTGCGATTCCAAGATTAAAAGATGCAGTTTCGAATTAACTCTCTAATTGTTGATCGCTGGTACTGACCACTACCCGGGAGGTGGTTGGGTGGGTTGAGGTTAGGTTTCTGGCGGCCTGGTGTTCACAGTGGTTTGTGGATCCACCACTCGTATGAAGCCATTAAAATGTCCGATTACAACGGTCTTGTCTGGTAAGCATGATTTCTCACGAGACTATCACAAAGTTGAGCACCAGCATTTCTTATATTACAATTTCTTTGTTCAGGTATTAGTGGTGGCTTTATAATCATGGAATACAGTGATTGGAACGCCTTAAAATGTCGCAAACGAGCGGGGTAAATGCTCTTAGCACAGTATATCTATCTAACAGATTCTAACCACCACCCCACGCCGTCATTTTGAGACCTCGTGCTTCGAGCCCTTATCGGGGACTAGAGGGACGGGAGGTTGTCTCTCGTTTCCCTTACCCCCTTGGCTTAATCCAGGCGCGCTGGGATGGGCCACGGGTTGGTCGGGCTTTAGTCTACCCAATGACGCGATTGCCGGAAGGTTGTTTCTACGCCGCCCAACAGCCTACTCGAGTAGCCCGAACGTACCAGATACTGTTACGCAGGGGCGTGTGTTCCTGCTCACAAGCCGGCGAAATGGGTTTGGTTCATTTTACGTCGCACGTTCCAACCCTTCACAAAACTCCCTTCAGACACAACGGGCCAATAGTAAAACGCTGTCTTAAATATTGCTTTTTCGAAGTTCGCCTTTACCAGGCAACAAGCAGGACGCCCGCCTACCGGTATGCACAGAAGTGAACTTCTTTGAGTAAATTACCCTACCTTCCACTACGCTCATTCCTTTGCGGTGACAATCCGGTACTGTACGTAAATCTAGATGCGTGAGTGAGGTTGGATATTGCTCCTCTACCCATCGCTTCCCGCACATGGAGCCGGAGCTCCCTCCTTAAATTACAGTTCTCAAGAATTTAAGCAATCATAAAAGCTGAACTAGTTTCTCCAGCAAGCTATTCCTTCATATCAACCCCGCCTTTGCCTTGTGCCTAGAGCCAAACAGTACCTTGCTCAGACATAACAAATGAGTTATGCGTCCGGTCCCAGTAATAGATAAAAATGCCAGTCCATTCAAATTCACCTTTTCCATTTTCCTAAACCCAAGAATAGCTTCGCTAGGTAATATCCCTTTGGGGTGAAGCTCTAGCAGTGCATGGCATCAATATGGCCGGGGTCCGCCGTCGACCGTAGCATATAACCTCCGCAGGCGGCGTATCGGGTTTGACGAGGAGGAGGAACAAGAACTATTGAAAAGATAAGAGGTTGTGACCTCCTATAGTTGTCCATTCCTATTTAGGGAAAACCTGGAGAACTATCCTGTCGGTTATTCAGCCAAATCATACCCAGACCAACTCTTGTGAAAAACCGACAGCCGCCTGACCGGGGAGAGCTTCCACCGAAGTTTGACCACGACCACGATAAATACTATTACTATTAAGGCTTCAACCGCCTGTCACCCACACCTGTAAGCTTAATCACTCCTCTCAATCAGCTTTATTTCAATCCCAAATTTTTTTAAATATCTTTTTTAATCTTTCTTTATTTCTCCCTCGCTCTCCTCGTTATCGTGATAGCCCTTAATGTTTGAAACCCTTTCTCAGTTAACAAATTGACAGGGGGTATCTCCCGTACCCTGCTTTACTCCACGTAAAACCAATATTTGCAAACAAAAATACTTGTAGGGTACATGTGAGGGAGAACTAGTGAAGCGAGTAGGCTTCGCTCAATAGTATTATACCTTAATATGTACCTCCGATCGATATATCCTTGGAAACTGGTGAGAGGAGCCACCGGTTTGGGCGGTATCGATAGCCAGTCGGCAGATTGACCTCTCGCCTGCAATGGGATAAAGTCACCAATAGAAGGTAAGTACAAGGACACTGTGGTTGCCACTCCCGGTAAGGCGTGGTGGGTATTCCTTTTGTCACAGCTGAGGGCTCGGTTTGCAGGGTTTCCGCTCGCGCAGCCGGGGAGGGGAATTCTAAAATCCTGGTGCATTAAATTTTATCCTTTTATTCAAGGTGCAGTCCTACCATAAGAACTGGAATGATTGAACCCCGCGCTACGACGTCCGAAATTCCCTCTCTTGGATAGGGGGGCGAGCGCACAGCGAAAGCAGACCTCAGACCGAGCTTAAGACAGGAAAAAAAGGAAAAAGTGCCAAACCATACCAACAAAGACAACTCTCAACGTCCTAGCGTAAGGTTCAACTGTTCCAGTTCCTTCGGTATTGGAACTGCAACTGTGCTGAGACGTCCAGAATTCCCCTCTTTGGATTTAGGGGTTGCTGCACAAAAATAACCCGCCCGGGCCTTATCCGGGCTAGGTTAACGGCGAGCTACGAATAGGGCAAGCCTCATCATCTAAGAGATGCAACCACAAAAGTCCTACATAGGACAATACCGATGATCCTAGTTTCTACGGTACTTACCGTAGGAAAACCCCGCATGCGCTGTTGAGTAGTACGGTAATGACGAAAGACGGGAAACCCCACCTTTGTATAAACAACAACCGCACGCCGCAGTTTCCATCATTGCAAAAAGGTGGCATTCCTTTCCCGGGATTCTACAGCCCCTCTAAACCTAAATTTATATCCGTTGGTCAATTCTGACCACCCCTTACGATACTGCCCCTCATTTCAGAAGAACACAGATAGACGTCCAAAGCCCGTCACACCGTGCAGATACCGATCGATTGTAACTTGTACTGTGCCTACGGACCCTACTGGACCTTGGGTGAATGCAAAGCAGATAAAAAAGACTCCCCTCCATTGGGTTAACACACGCGGAAAATACGAACCCATATGTATGGTACTGAATAGGGTGGCCGCACTAGTAAACCTCGGGGCGGGATATGTCTTACTTACCACCGGCTATTACCCGAATCGGAGGTACGGCGTTCTTTGCGCTAAGAACTCCGAGGTTCAAGGACTTTGGGGAACCAAAATCCCGATACGGGAGGCCCGTGTTTATGCATATACTATACAAGATCAACACCCAGCGTAAGATTACACCAGCACATTGCAGGCGCCACTGATCTCCTGATGCCCTGATGCGCTCAATTCGGTCTCAAGACGACTACGATTAGAAAGTAGATCACTAGAGCAAACAAAATACCTCGGTGCCTGGGAGAGCATAAACACACTCAACAGTGTCATTATAATTTGAATAGGTATTGCGCCTGTATGGTGCTCTTACACTGCGCCTGCCACGCAACACGGTCTAGACTCTTTATCCCTAAGAATATCGGTCTTCGATGGGTATGCCGTGTTGTAGGTAACGCGCCTTCGAATAACCGAACAGCTACGATTGGTGAATACCTTTGGATGCCGGCACAAACGGCGGCGGCGGAGGGGAGCTTGCACTTGAGTCCCCATGTGAGGGGTAGTAACTTCACCTTTGCCCATCCAAGTCCAAATTCAAATCTGATCTATTGTTCTTCTCATCTTATATTACTACATCCTTAGGTATACAGTGCTTCGTAAACAAGCATGGCCAGTGGATCGTCTTCCCCTCCACTTTTTTATGCTTTCCCTAGCACTCCCCACCTCCCGGTTCCAGATGTGGCTCTTTCTGCTTTCGGCAAATCTACTGCACTTGTTCACCAGGAATCTGAAGCTCCTCTCCCTGACACTTACATCATAATGAGGCGCCGTTGGGCAGAGCTTTGTTCCCCAAAGAGTTAAGTAAATTGACTACCATAAAAACTCAAATAATTGGTCGGTGTGCTATGTCGTTGGAGTTGCCTCCTCTGGTAAGACCTGGTGTCCTCTTGTTTTTTACGTTTCTCAAGGGGGCTGAGCAGCTCTGTTTTTGCTGCGTTCTTCCCCCCTTTTCTAAAGTGGGCAATTCTCGACTCAGAGCACACCGGCAGATCATTTGAGTTTTTACGGTAAGGGTCAATTGTCTACAATTGAAAAGTCAGAGCTTAGTAAGCAATGTGTCGATGTCCTCAAAACGGCGGAGGGAAAAATGTGGCCCTTCTCATAAAATCTCAGCCACCCGTTTATGCGTCTGTTGGTGGAATTCCCTATTCGACCCAATGAATCACATATAATATGGCCTAAGGTTTCCAGCGGGAGTCCGCAGGCAGAGGTGGATTTGTTGAAGCAACTATTCACCGACATAATTCGTCGAGCACGACAAGAATAAAAACAGTGGTCTGGTGTACCTGGCTTGCATATCTACACAACAGCGGGGAGGACTCGGTGACCAAGCACGGCGCCTGCCAGTTGGTTTATCTCCAAACCCAAACCTTAGGTGCCAGAATTCCCTCATGGCACCCCCGAAATCTCGGTCAAATATTCACACGCTTCGCATTTCGCCTTCACAGAGTTCTTGGCATGAAGAATCAGCAGATGGGTGTCTGGTCTTGTGCTTTTCCCCCTCACTAACTTGCCAGAAATTTGTGGGGGGGGGGTTGCTCCTTGTTGCTGTTACGCTCAAGAAGTGAAGTTGTGGACGGCCAATTAGATTCTGTGCTACTTCAACAACCGTTTTAACTGGACGAAGGCGGACGACTTTGTCCGCCTGTCTATCTACGAGGGGAGCAGGGAAGGGTACTGTGTGTGAGTAATTGGCGAAGCACGCCTGTGGGGTTTCTGAGGGGAAGGGAAAAAAAAAAGGATCATCAAGCTCTACCGTGCTGCCAACAAAGTGAAATTATGCAAGTTTTATTCTTGGCTAAATAACTAGAGGAGTGTTTGCCAGATTCCAGGTGATCGCCATTTCAGTTTTCGCTAGATTCAAGAATTTATAAAGGGTCAATCCCGTCCGAAGCTTCATTCATCCCATACGTTTCTGGCTCTCCGTCTCTCTATGCTCTCTCTGCATTCTTTATTCACCCCAATTTCCACTTAGCAATGCCCGCCCCGTACCCAACCCTCAATATACAACCCCCAACGCTTTACCAGGTTGGACTCCAACTCTGCAACTCAAAGCAGGAGCTTCAGGAGATTGAAGCAGGTCCATCAGAAGGTTACGAATTTGAGAACTCCCAAACACATTATGCCCGACACTGCCTCGGTCACCCGCCGATCGGGCTCCCGGGCTATTTTCCCGCCGAATGTGACCCTCAAAACTCGGCGCTTAACAACGAGAACAATTGGCCGGAGGCGGAATTCGACATAACGCAGTACCCATCTCCATTGACGCCTCCCTCCTCACCCGAGGCAGGTTGGAGGTGGCTGCACGAAACCGACGTCCAAAATCTTTATGGCCCGCAAGAGAAGCAACCATGGGGTCTACCGGAGTTAAGTCCCTGCCTCCAAGGTGTTACCGACGATGAGAGCAGCACTAGCTCAGAGCCGAGCTCCCCGTCTATCCCCGGAGGCTACCCCCCTGTCAGCCCGCCCCAACCCCCTCACGAAGCTTCATACGATAGCGGAAACTTTGGGGTATATCAGTCCACTCCCTGTAGCTTTTCGGATACGAATTGGGAAATCCAGAAATCCGACAGGTAGCTCCTCACACTGACTCCAAACGTAATCCAGACCCACAAAATAACATCCCAACCAACACAGATACCACCCTGAAAACAGTTCCTCTAGCACGCCGAGGGACACCCTTCCCGCTCAATTGCTCCCCAGTACAGATCTCAACATCACCCCAGACTGTCCCACCACCCATTCCAACCCTCAGCTGCCTCACAACCATCGCCGGGCCCAAAAAAGAAACCAACAGGATATCAAACGCTTAAAGCGAAGGCGCTCATCCACGTGTGCAGACTGCGATGCGGACTTTGAACGTCCCGGGGATCTCCAGAGACATTTCGACACTGCAAAAGCACATGGTCCAGCGAATGGGCCGATTTGTCCAATAGGGGGCTGCAAGTATCATAACAAGAGGTTCACTAGATTGGACAACCTCAAGGCCCACCTTCTAAAGATTCACGAACTCGAGGCGAAGGACGCCGGGGAGCGCATCCAGAGGTTGAGGGAGGGCAGAGACCATGAACGTTACTCCCCGAAAGCTGCAAAGCGGGGTAACGGGAGTTGGGCGGGAGAGAGCGGGAGGGGTTGATTTCGGCTGGATGTCTATTCAGAGGGATGTTTCAGCCTTGTTCGTTTTTTCACATATGCAATGTCACTACCAAGCCCACCCCTTCCCATTGTTTCACTTTTTTGTCGGCGTAGTCTGCGTGTGTATCTTCACACCCTGATTCCAACCCTCTGATGGTTTCTTTTTTCTCAACCCCAATTTTTAAGCCGTTTAACTATGATACCATCCAGTAACGGACAGTACCTGCACCACGATCCCCTTCCTTGAAAAGCTGCATCCCCGCTCAGAACACTGCACCTTCTTAGTAGTATAGCCGCACTTTGCTGGATAGTTCAATGTACAGTTAGCTGGACTAGGAGACCGTTTTCTTTTTATCTGGGCGCAACAATTTGCCTGCTACAATTCAAACAACCCCCAGTTTTCCGGGAAACCCCCCACCCTCTTCTGTGATAGTGTGTAAGCTAGAGGATACACGTCCCAGGCATATTGAACCCGAACACAGGGGGTAAAAATCCGTATGGCGGATTGTCTGTGCACATCTGTGACCCGTACTAAATTTGGACTCAAATGTTTGGGTTCAATATGCCTGGGACGTGTATTGTGAAAGAATGGATACGGATCCACGCAAAAGTTATTAAGAGAGTAGCTACAATGTGGGGTCCCATACAGACACACAACCCGAAAGTCCTCTTCCCGCCGCACCCGTCCCTCCTTCCCTCCCCCCGAGCGTCATTGCTGCCTTGATCCTTCACTTGGCGCACGACCCGAGCCAAGATGCCTTCGCCCAAGTGGAATCGCTGATCAAGTAGGAAAGGAGATAAATTCCCTCAATGTGAGACGGGGGGTAGACCACTGCGAGGATTCTAAGCGAAGTGGGAGTAAAGCTTAATGATCTAGTTCGTTCGGTGTGGCCCCCAAATATTGGGGAGCTCCTAATTGAGCGAAGGGGGCTCATCATCACCCCATATCACTCGTGCCAAGGCCCCCCAGCCACCCCACCCGGAGGATTGGTAACCAAAAAATCTGCCTTTCGTCTTAGGGATTCAGGACCTCTTGATTTATTAGCCTCCAACAAGATAATTTCTCTGGAAACTTTGTATGAAATCAGGTTCCAAGGAGCCTAATAACGTTACCCCAATTTACCTGCTATTGTGTCCATTGACCCCCGTTGCGACTAATCTATCGCAACAACAATATTTTATGCCCTCAAGGGAAACAGAAAGTGGTGGGTTAGGTCCGACCCTCTATTGCCCTTGGAAGTAAAACAGAGAGAATGGCATGACAGCCCCTCAAGGGCCCACAATTCCCAATTTGGGGATTTTTTTGATCAAGCCGGCTGTGAAGGTGGTTGATGGTCTAGAACGGCTCCTCCCTTGACACTCATCTTTGCAGCTTGAAAGATTAAAACCCTATCATTGAAGAGAGTTTGCGGGATAATGCCATGTCATACTAGCCGAAAAGTCGGCTTAGACATTCATGTCTTCAAAGAGCCTAAGAAAGAGCCTAGGGGAATTCCTTCCAGTCCCTCAGGCTCCCCCACAGCGGGGAAGAGCCAAATTTCCTATCCCGCGAGGTATTGGCTCATAGTATTAATGTTAGCTTGGTTTTAGCCATGGTTCGCCACCCGGCATTATCGCTAGGCTCGGCAGTTCTCTTGATAACGGGGCCTCAAAGCTTCGCACTCTAGGCAGCTCATACTGTAGTATTAACATTAGAATCTCGACCTGCCTCCGCCCCTCTGAACAGACCGACTAATCACTCACCGATGATCGGAAGTGCGGAGAACACCCCGGCGGAGTGGTGCACTTGCCGGGAGTCAGTCTAGAGAGGCGTCTGGTTCCCTGTAGGACGCTTCCCGACACTCCAGACACGGGGCAACAAGCCGCAAACCCAAACCCAGGAGGTGCCCTGCCATTCCATCTTCCAATACTAAGATACACGTCCCAGGCATATTGAACCCAAACACAAGGGGTAAAAAATTGTATGGCGGATTGTCTGTGCGTATCTTTGACCCCGTACTAAATTTGGTCTCAAATGTTCGGGTTCAATATTCCTGGGACGTGCAGTAGCAATACCGCTGGCCGGTCTTAATCTGGTACTGGGAGATCCAGCCTCTCTCGCTCCTTACAGATATCATTCATAATTCCCGTGCACAGGCCCGACACAACGTCTTTCCTCATCCCACCCCAGGCGGGGAAATCGCTTCCTGTTGCCTAACTGGTCGGGGAGTGTCCGGCTTCGTTCTCGAGACACAGGCAGCACTGGTACCACAAAGCTGCACTGGTTAAGCCTCTTTTCCAATTTAGGAGTTGCCGATGTTGCACAGAGGAGAGGGTAGTCCCGTTTTGTCAAAGCCCAAGGCATTGTTGACTTTATGTGACCATCGGAGGACTTTCTGTGCCCTACCAATATAGGCACAAGTAGCACTCGACTGGCACTTGCATCCGGGGTAAAAGCGAGCACGGCGGGCTCTTCTCAGAGTATAGCACGTTTAATCCATCTTGGAGCTACCAACCTCCACGACACTATGAAGGAGCGCGGTTTACCTAGACAGAATACAATCAGTAGGCCACTTAGAAGGATGCCGCAGAAACAGGAATAATTAGACCTTGCACTGGAACGTCTAAAATCCCCCTCTTTGGGCTAAACTCATCAAAACAGGTAGCGCCTCGGCGGAGTACGATCTCCTCAGCCAAGCGGATCTAGGGTTGATCACAGGTCAATAGGAGTTTGAGACCCCTCTTTTTTTTGATAGTAATTAAAGTGATCTTCTCATTCCCCCTCTGTTTAGCACGAGGTTTCTTAGGGAGATTCTGCCTTAAACTGAGGTGAGGCACTGTACGGAGATGCTAAATTTGATGAGTTAATACGGTGGAGAGAAACCCCAATTCCCTAATGCCCAGTCCGACTATTCCAGTTTCTACGTACAGCTCTTTCCTAATATCATACTTTACATCATAGAGCGATTGCCTGATAATGGGGCACGGCTTATTTTATTGGCACCTGCATAGGTGGTTACAGCCACTACCGTAGGGTCAGGCGCAAGTTGCCCCTTACAGCCACAGTACACGTCCCAGGCATATTGAACCCGAACATTTGAGTCCGAATTTAGTACGGGGTCACAGATGTGCACAGACAATCCGCCATACAAATTTAAACCCCCTGTGTTCGGGTTCAATATGCCTGGGACGTGTACCGGTACTGAGGAGCGTCCTAAATTACTTCGCTGTGGTTCGTGGGGGTTAGCTGGCTGATCTGCGAAGATCCGCCGGATGGGGAAAAATATAATGGGGGCTGGAATAGGTGATGAAAGGGAAGCTGAATTCCAGAGTCCAAGCCAAAGCGGGGAAACAATATGGGGGGGCAACCCACCAAGGCAGGCTCATTCGTGACCTAAAGAAGCCTGATTGTGACGGGAGATGTTGATCCAGGGCATTGCAATAAGCCAAGGCTACAATCTACTCGAGTAGCGAGAGTCATGATTTGGTGATACAAGGCCGGACTCGGCGCTGCGCGGCACTGTACGAGTACAAGCCATCCAAATAAGCAATGAAGCTTGCTTGACCCAACGACGGAGCCCAATCGCCCCGAATGGCTTTCCAGCTATCAGTAAAACCCGGCGACAATCTCCCACTCCTACGAACCGACTTCCCACCCAAAATCAGCAGACAAATATACCCAGACCCGCCGGCTCTTGGGAATCCTCGGAGTGCCAGAGAACATCTCCACGGAAATTGCTGGTATCGCGCAAACCTGGCAGGCACAGACAACTCCCAAAGCGCAGCAAGTAAGCTGACGCTTCAAGGAGGAGGGGTGGCATGAGCAAGAGATAGGCGGCACTCGTCGCTAAAGTTGCTCTGATCATGTTAGTCTGTTTACCTTTGGAAGAACAGATATGAAACTAACGTGCTGAAGTGGGGGGAGGAGGGGTAATCCCCGGATAGACACCGTCGCTACCTTCAAATCGCCACGGCCCAGACAACTTACCCCTCTATCAAGTGAAACATCGCCAAACGTTCACAGGCTTTCCTCCTCTCCTCCGCAATCAATTGCATTATCTATATATCAAACGCAGCCATTGATTGGATTGGAAAGGCTCGGGGATTAGCTCCGTTACCCCAACCCAACATCGCATCCACACGATAGCAGAAGGCGAAGGAGCCAACATCTCAATAACGCCGCCACGAAAAAGTGCAAAGCAAGTCCAATTACGCATGTGATTCCGATCTACGGGATTTGCTGAGCCCTCGTCTCTGTCATTCCTGCTGTCCCCCCACCTTCTCTGGAAGGGCGACGTTATCGCTAGATCGACATCGGACTCGAAAAGTCTCGTAGCAGGGGGGGGGGTTGGAGCTCTCGGTGCGCCAACAGCCCGTGATTACATTTCTCAACCATGGAGTCGATCTCCACCTTACAGGCCGAGGCATGCCCTCCTAGGCACAGTGAGCAAAGGCTCAAGGAGGGAGGCACTACAAACCTCTTTTTTCGAGAGAGAGAGAGAGTATGCCCTATATCCAGAGGTTCGAACATCCAACGCCGTGCACAAGCATCCCGGACTATCAACAGTCTCATCCGAGTACCTATACTTATAGAAGTTACGCACTTTTACCCAGTCAATGACTAACGGTTTATATATACAGCGGACCTAATTACCAGAAACTTAGCTCGCAAGTGTACTGTACATACGAAAGACTGATTCCTTAAGTTGGTATCTTACCTTTATACTACCAGTAAGGCCCCACCTTGGACCTCAACCCCTGGGGTTGACGTTTGCTCGGCAGAGCGTTTCGTTAGCACGAGTATTGTGCGTGAAAAACTCCTTTGCTTGCTTGCGTCCCGCTTACCACCTTTAGGGCCACCGCGTTATCGGGGGTCCGCTTTGAATAAGCAATGAAGTACCGCAGCACTCACTTTTTCTCTCAGAGAGTAGGATGTCGGGTATAGATTTTTCTTCTTTCCTTCCTTCTTTTCTCGCTTTCTTCTTTCTCCTTCCCTTCATTTCCGCCGCGAGGCTTTTACTCAGCCGTTTCCCCCTCCTTTTTCGACCATGTGCGGGACGGCGGGCGTAATCGGACCATCAGACTGTACACTTAGGTTAATGCAATATAGATCGAGAATCTCTGCTACGGATTTCAGTAAGGGCGGACCGGTGGTCTCTCGCGTGACGATACAGTGTATTTCGGGTAGACTAACCGTGTTCCCGGTGGGTGGCCACTCTAGCAAGCTACAACTGTGAAGCGTATTAGCACTATACTAGGTACTATAATCCTTAATATCGTAGCATACAGGTCACTAACAAAAGGAACACTATGAACAAGGAACATTGGGGGAAAGAATTGGGGAAACTGGAAAAGTAAAAGGGTGATGGAAAGAAGAAGAAAGGAGGCGACCAGAATATGCCGAGACGTCCGGAATTCCTTCTTTTGATTAAGGGAGAATCACCCGAAAAAAAACAATTCCCCAGCCCTCCTATAAGACAATTAAGAAGGAAAACACAACAGACCTTACTAGGAGGAGTGACTCCAACGTCCTAGCGTGAGGTTCAATTATTCTAGTTCTTACGGCATTTACCAAGACTAAACTTATTTGAGAAACAAAAAGACAAGCAAGCATTGAAAGTCACCAGAGAACAACACACACATACGCGTATGCGCGGACAAAACATATAAACCCCCGGATGTTAGACAGGTATCGTGAGAAGACAGTGAATGGGGTTCTATTTCGGTTGAACCGCCCCCCCGCCTTCCACGAGAATTTGTTCGTCAATCCTCTCATCCTTGTCAGGCCCTCTTTCGACTCTCTTCCAGGTAGTAATTCTACCTAATGGCGCATTAATCTCGAATAAACGGACTCGTCTCTGATACCCGTTGTAACCGCCATAACCTCCGAATCCACTTCCCCCAGCATAGCACATCCACAAACTCTCTTTTCCGTCGTCAAGCAGACAGTACTCATTGGCATGGTCGTGGCCCGCACTGACAACACTAACTCCAGCAGCTACTAATTCATTTTTAAAGCCGGAATTATAGTTCGGGGCGGTTGGGGCCTCACGGGCGGTTGGGGGCTTAGTGGGCGCATGTTTGTAACCACCGACTATGGGGCGGTCAGCAAGACGATACTCCGGGAGGGGAATGTGAATAAAGGCCATGTCGAGATGGATGTAGTTGTAAGGGTTGTGGTTGTGCTTGTCTTTCAGAGTCGATGCAAGTCTTTTGAACCAGCTGATTTGGGAGGGCTTAACCCAATCATAACCCTTATACTTCTTTTCGTCGGGTGAGTAGGCGTGAGTGTCCACGAAGTAGATAGTGAGAGCAGAATGGCCACCCCTAGGTTCGTTAGGTTGGATCTAGGATGACAAAGGAGGGTGTATACTTGGGTGCTAAAACTTCAACGTGATAGTTTCCTACCCCGCCCTCGCTTCCTTCCCGTCCTTTCCTATCCAGAACTCGCCCACCAATTGCAGGGCCAACCTCACTGACAGAGTATGGCAAGCTCGCGGTAAGTTTCATGATATCCTCCCTACTAAGGTTTCCTTCATCGTCGTGATTGCCCAAGATGGCGGCATAGGGGATCTTCCGTTTCACAAAAAGCTCAGCGAACTTGAGAATTGCAGTTTGTGCATCCGGCGCAGTGTCTCCATTGACCTGGTCACCGGAAAGCACGGTAAAGTCTGGCTTCTCTTCGTCTAGAATTCTGCCTACAAATTCAAGTGTTCGGGGATCTGCTTCACACCCATCAGCTGTTTCTGCTGGTTCCGGTTGCCGACAAGCTCCAACACCAGTAGAAAGATGCAGGTCTATTCCAGTTAGCATACGATACCTCTTAGGGATTTGTTGAGCCGCACCTGAGATCTGGATGATCTTAAACTTGTGATCACTCCTAAATTTCAATACCGGTTTCTTGGGGTCGGCTGGGGGAGCACCCCTCCGAACCGTAATTCTAGGCGACTCTCCAACTGTCAAGCTTCCTTCTCGCAGCACCCATCCAGGCCTAACCTCTGCAGCATCCGGTCCAAACAAAACATCAACGCCCGTCACAGCATCATCAATCACCTTATGACTCCTCTTAATCCAAATACCACCCGGTCGAGACTCCCACCTAGCATCGCCGCCACCCTCGCTCGCCGCCGGCTCTGATCTCCTAACCCTGATATCGACAATGACTTTCTCTCCATTTAATTCTTCCTCTTTCGTCCGTTTGAATTGTATGTATCCCCGGGTCAACCACGCCTTGCCTAAAAATAAGTCTTTCTCGATACGGACCCATCCTTCTTTTGCTGCACATCTAAACAAACCAACGCGAGGGCATGATTCATATGTGATGTCTGTTATCACCTGTCCGGCGTGGTGTTCCGGTAGTAAATTGTGGATCTGTGTAGGAAGAAGCGAGTAGCGGATGTCAAGAAAGAGCAGCACTGTCACGAGGGTTACAGAGAGAAGGATTAGCTGGATGATCGTTCGAACGATCCGACGAGCCATGCTTGTAATAATATAAGTTAAGGAGAGGAAAGGAGCGAGAGGAATGAAAGAGCGTGGGGATTTGACAGGCCCTCCAGCAGGTTATGACGGGCATGAAATCGAGATCGTGGCGTGGGATGGATGGAGGTTGAGGTCAGAAGATGTTCGCTTAACTGTGTCACGTGATATATTGGCAGTGCCGTGTTGCTTCCTTCTGGCAGAAGACCGCTCGGGGAAGAACCCTTGTTTCTACCTGGATCATAGAATGCAGCTGATAAGTAACCGCAGAAGGGGGCAGATAATGCACTCTTTTGCTCCCCCCCACCGGGATAATATTCAAAACCACAGGGTTGGTGGGTCCAAGGAGCAACAAAGCAAAACTCTGTTTTATTAGGGCCTGTTTGGCAAAGTAGGAGAAGTGGCAACCGTTCCGTTATGAAATGGTTTGCTCTAATTAATGGTCAACCATTTGTGAAAATTTTTCACGCCTGATATTTCTACTTGTGTTTTGAAATGGAAAGGTTGATACCTGTTGTGCCAAACGGCCATTCGGGTTATTTACTTTTTTGGAATGGCAGCAAATGGTCATTCATTTGTATGGGTCAAAGGAAAGGAACCATTGCATCCAAACGGGTCCTTAATGTACGGTAATCTAGAGCCTTTAGGAGGGCACCTTGTCCATACTATCTAGCTAGGGCTTGCCGGTGTCCGCGAACAACTTTTTATTTATTAGCAAGCTCTCACTTACATCTTCGCCATGAGAATCAAAGTTTCCTAGGTGTCTTGCGGGGGGGAGTGATGTCAAAGTACTGGATACCGATCATATCCCTGTAGGCTTCGAGCCCATCCATACTCTCCTCTATGGCAGTCACATCATCCGAATATGCACCGGTATCACTTCCCCAACTTCGCGTACAACAGCATCTAAAAAGAGCAATGAATAACGAAGTAATGCCTCATAATATTATAACATCTGCACCAGATATCCGTAAACAGGATGGTAGAGCCTTAAGTCATCTCCTTCCTACTCATGACTTTCATTTCCAAGCAGTTTACCCTAGCATCTATATCTCTGATAGCACCTAAGGCGTCCTCCCCCGCCTCCTTCTGTAGTTGAAGTGTAGTTTCGAATTGGGTGCGAACAAATTCTGGTAGAGGAGCCCTCCCCGGAGGAGACTTACCCCTTGGCTTGTAATTGTATACAACGATATCCTCCATGCATCGGGCCGCAGGGCGTTGATGTTTCTCCGAGAGTACTTGTCGATTGTTAGCTTACCTACACTAGCTCTAGACCAGACGTAGGGGCGCACTAATCACTCCTAGAGTAAACGAGCTGTCGCCGACCTCAGAAAGTTTGTGATAAACCGTTACTTTGTCTGGCCACTCTACAGGCTATGACACCATTAGTTCCTAACCGACCTAGACCAGGAAGGCAAACCTGCAAATTTGTAGTCGACCTGAATACTCTTCAAAATCAAACCAGCTCCCCTGGAAGTCCAGAGCTCCGCCCATAAGTTCCGATTTTCGGGATCGACGTGCTTAGCAAAGTTCAACACCCAGTTTACTCTTGCAGCCTCTGCCCATCGGGTATATGTAATGTTATTCACATGGCCTGCCTATGGTTAGTTCCTAGTTCCGGAAAGTGCTGGATGTATAAGTAGTATTACCCTAGTCCCATCAGCATAAATATATATCCTGGAAGAATCCAGATTACCATTGGATCCTAGAAACAGAGTCAGCAAATTGATCTCGGATTTTATAATGGGTGATATGAAGCATCATATACCATGTCGCCCCATACCACGTTGTGCCGGAACAACCCCCGGCGTTTCTCTCCCGTCAGGAACCCTTCCGACCCCGCGATATACTCCCTCCAGTTCTTCGTTAGCAAAGTCAAGACCTCACTAGCTTCACGAGATTCCTCGGGAGTGGTTCCATGGAAGAAGAGTCTACCAATGCGGTCCTTCGTGTCTGAAAGCCAACGGGGGTTTTCAGATGCCACGATGGGTGATTGGGTACAGCAGCAGGGTGTAGTTGCAAATTTTCGAATTGCCGCTGGGCTCGAAACTAGTCGGAACAGGGACAACGAGCTCGAAAGAGCTTGTTTGATCGACATGCTGGCGGGCTGTGGATTGATAATCGTAGGTGATTACCCGTACCGGTAGGGGAGAAGTCTCTGGCAAGCCCCGCCCACTTACTGTAACTCAATGCTCCAGACACTCCCAGGGAGGGATTCTCAAGGCTTATGTATACGGTAGTAAGATCCTTCTAAGCCTGACCCCACAGCCTAGCACCGATAGGCGAATTTGCACCGCTGTGCCGCAGAACCTCAAATACTGGTGCTGGTGCAGTGATTGAACTGTGTGATAGGTAGTCTAAAATTTCCTTCTCTGCTCGGGTAGAAAAGGGGCGGAAAACATTGCCGAAAATGAGTTGCTCAGCCCCTGGGAGACAAAAAACAAAACAAAACACCGACCTTACCAGAGGAGGCAACTCGAACGACGTGGCACATGGTTCAATCATTTGAGATTCACGGTGCAACAAACTTCGTCCCAAACTGTGGTTCCATATTCCTCGGCCTTCAAGCCGTGAATCCTGAGCTTTCTCCCTGTCTATCGTGCCAGAACCCAATCTCACACTTACTCGAGTAGCCCCTCAACCATTGCCTGGTCGTCTCGCACATGGCCCTAAACACCAGCCTCACAATGTCCCTCCGCTATGAAGTCAAGAGAATTTATAAAGATCTGGTCTGCATCTTCTCTTGAAGCAATGTTTAAACAAGATCCCTGGAGTCGCACTGACAGAATCATATATTAGCTCTACCTAGGACGGGGATATCCGCTTGGTTACGATTACTTTCGACCCCGCTGTCATCGGGCGTTCATGAGCCAAACAAATGAGACGGACCCGGAAAAAATTAGGAAAGGAATTCAGCAAGCCGAATATGTCAAAAAAGAGATTGAAGCCCTGTCAGCCTTCCGATAGCTTTAGGTCGACAAGGTTCACTAATGATGCTATAGATATCACATCAAAAAATATAGAGCTTTGAACCAAAGTTACGGGTGAAAGTTGATTCCAGTACTCCGGATCTGAGTTCGGGTAGGTGTGTCGGAGATTTTTGAGGCGCGATAGCATGAGAAAATTAAGTGTTGGCCTATTAGTTACAAGTAGACATAAACAGCGCGGCCCATATGGGGGAGACACTGTCAGCAAGAAATCGAAGTGAATCTAATGTTTCCCTGTGCAGGCTGCTGCGGCGGAATTCTAGATACAGGGCGGTACTGTACTCGAGTACTGTACTAATCACAGAAAACACTAGTGATTCTCTGGATGGCGATGTTTTACCTCCCGGTGAGGTGTGATGCCGGTACTAGGCATTGAGGCAGCCGTGCTCTAGGTATTATAATATTATCCAACGAAGTGAAAATATTTTCCTCTCTCCCTCGAACGATGGAAGATGGGCACGCCCAGTCGCGAAATGTATAATTCAAATCGCGCAACATCTGGTTGAGGGGTTTCCCTAAAGGGGCTTAGCTGGATCCCTGAATTTGCAGATGCCGTTTATATTGCGATAGAAGTCAACATAAACCTTTACCGGGTGCGTGAGATTCAGGGATAATGGCCCAATTGAGATCTCTACCGTTATTGTTAGGAAGGGGGATTATATTTAGTCATAGATCGTGATCCTGTAAGTCCCAACCATAGAATCATCGAGTGCCTCCAATTTGAGAAGATTGTTTAGAAAATAGACCGAGCCGTGGAATGTTTGCAGGACCCGTCAGCCTGGCACAGTTGGAACCTAAGTTACTGTATGTACCTACCCGTTGCTTCAACGCCCTCGCCCCGATCGCCCTCCTCGACAATTTCGCCCGTCGGGGAGATATACCTTCGCATCGCGGTCTGTCTACAAGCATGATATTATCTCAGTTTTGGGAGCTTACGCCCTTTTTGGCAAACCACAATATAAAAAAATACTGTATTCCTGAAAACACCATATTTCCTAATACAGAAGACTAGCCGCGGAGCAAGGAGAATATGTGGCTCTGAGAAAGAAACCGAGCGTTTTGGAGGTAGATTATAGATATACACCCGAGCACCGTCATTCCCCGTTCCATTGATATTACAAGAGAGTGCTGTCATTGGATACTGATGCTCGTTTATTTTTCTAATGATAAAGTATCAAGCGCCCGAAATGTCTATTTTCCAAAGAAGAAGCAGTTAAAAGATCAAGAAGAAAAGTATTATCGGCCAGTTCCTATGGTCTAATGGCTTAGGAGCTGGTCGTCTAATTTGAAACAGGGGCCATCATGAGTTCGAATCCGGGGGGAGTGGATTGGTCGAGCATTAAACAATGCTTGGCTAACCACTTTTTGGCTGGGGGGTAGGTATAGAGTTGGTAATGCCCTGAGGTCAATTCCTGCCAAATGTAGTGGTGGGACTGCTGGCTAGTGTTGTCCCAAGTCACTCAGCGCCATGGCAACTCTTAACACAGTTTTCATGACTTATGAAAGGGGAATCTCAAAGAGAATATTTAAATCACAAACAGATAACAGATCCTGCATGAAGAAGGAAGCAATCAGACCCCTAACCATTGCAGAGTAGCAAAAATGGTGATGTTGCGAAGTATTAGATGTCTTGTCCCACAATATTATGCAACCTCACCATTTTCGCTACTCTGCAATGGTCAGGGGTCTGATTGCTTCCTTCTTCACACAGAATATGCAGAGCAAGATCTGTTATCTGTCTCTGATTTAAATATTCTCCTTGAGGTTTCCCTTTCTTCTGTATTAGGAAATATGGTGTTTTCGGAAATACAAAATATTTTATCTTGTGGTTTGCCAAACGGGGCCTATTTTTTATTTTTTTTAAAAAAACCCCCCCGTAGATGTCTTAACTATTCCCGATACCTATCGGCATTCTAGGGTACTATTTTTCTATTGGTCGCGAGGGCTTTACTTTGGTTAGCTAGATATAGACCCTATGTGGATTTTTGAAAACGGGCTAGGGGTTGGGAAGGAAAAGTAGTTGGTATGATACTACTGTTTGAGCATGAATTTGTTGAGCATATGAGTGAAGTTTAAACGTTCCATTAAGCTCCTAAGAATGTAAGGAGGCCCCAATTTTTAAACTAGCCTCAAGTATCCCATATACCGGTAGCGTAGACATGAGGGGTGCATGAGCACTGTACCCCAAGAGTTCACATTCTGGGTGATACATATAGGGCAGGTAGATTCGCATATTATGATTTCTGTCTGTATACCTGAGTCGAGCATTTAACTCGCCATACAAACAATTAAATAGACTCGTTGAAATCACAAGTCTGATTTTTTTGCAAATCAAGGAATATTCTATGCTGATTGGTCAGATTTGGGGCTATCATAGTTTGGACGGCATTTGTGGGACACCGCGACGGTGGAGGCATTCATGCTAACCCCAACGAACTTGCACTTTGCTTAGGCCAACAACAATAACATTGTCAACCTCGACGCCTTTAGCCTCTCACTTTTCCATCTCCATCCAAACCCCATCCACCAAGAAAAGAGACTCGGCCGTTCACGATCACCTTCTTCTATATCCCACTAATAATCTATCATCAATAGGCCCATTCGCCGATATTCTGCATCTTCACCGGACTTCTCACAAAACCTCACCCCCTTTCACTCTGCTGCCCTCGTGAGATCCACATTCGTTAATCCTCTCCTCCTCGAATCTTGAAGTTATCCTTGACCATAAAGGAGGTGCGTTTAGATCTGCTGATAAACGGCTGTTTTTTTTGTTTGTTTTGGTTGGCAGTCGCGAAGTCTTGATGCTTACGAGTCTTCCCCTCCTTTGGTGACAGGTCGTCGAGTTCACCCCTCTCACCCCACCTCGAAGACACATGTAAGAGCAATAAAACCAGAGCCTGTTCTTGGAGCCCTATTAATTTCGATCGCTCGTTAGTCTTTACTTGCCTTTTCGGTCTTTTCGGTTCTAAAGTTCCCAAAACTCTAGCGGCGCTGGTAGGCCTACCTTTAGGAGCGCAGGCATTGCGTCTCTAATGTTAAAACGACGGACACGATTACCAGCGTTACCAAAACAGACTTGAGTTACAAAACACTTCACCCGATTCATCACCGATAGCCTCGTACGCATACTATACGCCGACCGCTTTGGGCAGTCGATTTCTACTCGAATGGCAGAGGGTTATGGACAGTATCCAACGGGACAGCACCCATATAATCTCAATAATCGATTCCGAAGGGGCTCCCCACCTCAAACTCCATCCCCCTCTCGTTCACCAGCACCACAATCGCCTGGCAGCTACCTCTACCATTCAGGCCAGCAACACCATACAATGCTTAATTCCCAAGTCCACCGAGGGTACATGCCTCAACAGCCGCAAAATGTTAAATTCTTTCAACAGCTAGCGCAGCCTCAAGGCCACCAAGTTGACCAGACCATGAATCATGTGCAGGGTAATGCCGGAAACAATACAGTTGGAGGGCATTCACATTCTTACTCTTCCGGCGGGTTGGGGAATCCCTCCTATGTTTCGCCTCAGAATGGTGTAACAGCAACACTGCAGAGCGCCTCTCCACATTGGCAGGAACAACAAACCCTTATCGCTACATCTCGTAATTCCAGCTCCCCCCATCACCACGCTCGGCAGGCTGCGCAATCAAACAAAAACTCATCCCAAGCTCAGGTCACTGGGGGCATTAACCCGAGCGCATTCCAACCTCCCAGTGCTCAACACCGCAAGGATGGTCCCCCCGTGGAGGAGAAGGAAGTACGGAAGAATGATACAGGCGAGTTAGAGAGGCAAGATTGGAGGTCCTTAGATCTAGGCGGTCAAGGGCTTCGGGCCTTGTCTAAATCATTATTTCAGTACACTTTTCTAGACAAGCTCTACATAAACCATAATAGGCTTACCGTGCTCCCCCCAGCTATAAGTCGATTAAAGCTCTTACAGCTACTCGATGCCTCGGGGAACCAGCTTACTGAAGTACCACCCGAGTTGGGCATGTTGACAAATTTGAAAAACCTTTACTTGTTTGACAATCAGCTTACTACTATCCCAAATGAGCTTGGATCTCTATACCATTTAGAGGTTCTCGGAGTAGAGGGGAATCCCCTCCAGCCCGACTTGAAAGAGGTCATGATCAAGGACGGTTCGAGAGGAGTTATCCTGAACCTAAGGGAATCAATGCAAGGTGAGTTCTAGATTTAGGTTTTATGACAGGGTCTTCTAACCCTTCCTAGTTCCGCCACCTCTTTCCGAGAGAGACTGGATAATACTCGATGATTCTTCCAGGAGTGGTGCCAAATCCGAAGCAGATAAATTCCAGGTTCTGTGTTACAACATTCTTTGTGACAAATATGCGACTCAAAATATGTACGGGTATTCGCCTTCTTGGGCACTTTCATGGGATAACCGCAAGGGCTTGATTCGTAGTCAGTTGATTGAATCGAAAGCGGATATTATCTGCTTACAGGAAGTTGACATGGAAAATTTCAATGAGTATTTTATGCCTGAGCTCGCTAGGGAAGAATATAAGGGTGCTTTTTATCCGAAGAGTCGGGCAAAAACTATGAACGAAACGGAAAAGAAGTCTGTAGATGGATGTGCAACGTTTTTCAAATCTGCTAAGTTAGTACATCGACGATTCCCCACTTTCGCCGAAAGTATGAGATCGAGTACAGGGTTCTAACAGGCCAATACAGGTTCTCTCTACTCGAGAAGCAGATTGTTGATTTCAGCTCTGCCGCTTTGAACCGTGAGGACATGAAAAAGACTGCAGATATCTACAACCGTGTCATGCCAAAGGACAATATTGCCGTTATAACTTTCCTGGAGAATAAAATGACAGGCTCACGGCTCATTGTTGCCAACGTTCATATCTACTGGGACCCCCAATACCGAGATGTTAAGCTTGTTCAAGTAGGAATTCTGATGGAAGATATCACTAAATATGCGGATCAATGGGCAAAGAGCTTTCCGAACAGGGCGCGATCGCCAGGCGATACAAGCCCTCTACAGCCAGCTGTCAACTATTCAAGTGGTTCCCAAATCCCCCTGATCATTTGTGGAGACTTCAATTCAATTGCAGATAGTGGGGTGTACGAACTATTATCCCGTGGTTTAGTCGCGAACGATCACGAGGACCTGCTCGGGAGGACCTACGGTAACTTTACGAGAGATGGAATGTCGCATCCATTTCCTCTTAAAAGCAGTTATTCAAATATAGGAGAGCTCGATTTTACCAACTACACTCCCGGGTTCACAGGTGTTATCGACTACATTTGGTACACGACAAGCAATCTCAATGTTACAGGATTAATGGGCAACGTTGATAAAGAATATCTTGCACGGGTGCCTGGATTTCCTAATATGCACTTCCCCAGCGAGTAAGTTTTCGTCATGCATAACCTGCTGAAAACCTCCCAATTCTAACCCACTTGATAGCCATATTCTGCTGCAAACCGAATTTCAAGTTAAACCCCGGAAGGAGCCAATTTCCAAACCACCACCCCCAGATTTCGGCAACAGCCTACCACGAAAGTCATGAGTCGAAGTAACGGCGGGCATTGCGACGAAGTAATGAGAAGCGAAATAGGGGAATTATCTTTACAGACGTTAACTATAACATCGTCGATCCGGGAGTTTTTTTTCCTTTTCTTATCCCTGGGTTTTGTTCTTCCTCACCCTTTCTGTCCTTTCAGTTTTTGTAAACCGCTTTGTTGTATGAGGAGCGAAATGCGCTTTCCTGGTTTCTTCTTTTATTCAGTTGGGCCTGTCGAGGCTGGATGGGTTTCGTGTTTTCTTGCTCAATTAGTGGTTCTCTTATGTTATTACTTCGATACTTTATACTCTTTGTTGTGATCACTCGTTCATTAGGTTTTGTCCAATTCTCGGCGTGTCATTTTTAACAGTTTTCTTTTCTTTTCGTTCTTCATTGTAACCAGAAAAACCCCTTCTAGCAAGGGGCCCTTTCTTTCTCAACCCATGAATCTTTTTGTCTAGTGCAGTGTCGTGTACTATCACACAGTTGGTTGCTTTATTTTTTTTCTCATCCTTGTCTGTCTGGTTTCGTCAATCTGGAGCACTTTTCCCCCGCCAATCTGGGTGAAGTGGAGGAATGTATCGTTCTTGTGCATTTTGCTTCTGTGATCATTTTCCTTATTCCCCTTTCGACACCCTAACTTCCCAATGAGGGGATGTTGAATGCCATTCGTATATATCTGATTGATGTATTTCGGTTTTCTTGTTGCTTAGGATGGGTCGGTATAGGATGGCGCTGTTGTGTATAAAAGGAATCTATAGGGGTAGGGTTTTTGGCGGCTGCGTATGGTATTTGAGCATATGGGATAAGATGAAGTGGGCTTGCTTGAGATTGGGTTTTTCGGCCCTAATTCTACTTTCGTAGCGCTGGGCGGACTTCCTTGGATTTAGCTCGGGCGGTCACATGGGCGTTATATTCCATGAACTTGTGATAAATGGGGGACGTGTGCAGCACGTATTCTCTTGCCCGATAAGCTTAATTTCGTAACATGAGATTGGGGGGGTGTCTCCAGCGCTTTTCATTTTTACGATTCTCCTTTTGTTTGGTCCTTCCTGGTATGGCTTTATACTGCAGTAATACCCGTCCTCTGAGGGATGCCACCAAGAGTGCAATACTGGATCCCCAAGAAACAGGGGTCGCCAATCATAGCGTACGATCTGTGCTGGGCCGGGTGGAGAAGAAAAAAAAGGCAATAACATTTAGAGCTAGAATAGGAGTCTTCAGGTTTGTGCCTAAGAAATCCTTAATTCAGCGCTAGTGCTGTTAGGTTAGGTTAGCAGTAGGCACCGGTGGCGTGTGTTGGGATTGCATACAGTACTCATAGTAGGGCAGAGTGGCCCAGTAGCAAGGTTTAGCGATCATGTAATTCTCCATCTAAGCTCCGGCCGTAGCTAGGAAATAAATCAAGTCATTCTTCCACTACAACAGGTTCCAACAAGTGCATGCGGGGGGTGGGCTTATGCTCGCTAATCCAGCCAATTACACGTACTGTCTTTCGGAGGGCGGACCGAGATATAGCATATCGACACTAGCAAACCCCTCTTGAGACCTCGGGGGGGGGTTTACTCCTGTAACCATTTCTCAGCGACTTCCCCCCCTTCCTTACTTGCGTTCCGCCTGTGTTTCCGGGGTCGTCGCGTTATTGGTGGGCAGTGAGGGGGTTAGCTCCAATCAAACAGAGAAATGCTGACTGCGCCGCCTGCGCCTGGGGGGTCTGACGATCTCGAGAGTTGCCGGAAGCCTCTCTATCTTTAGGGGGGAATGTCCTCCAAGTACAAAATTTGGCCTGAGCTTTCTCCGGTTCTACGGCATTCGGCACCTCTCGACGTTCTTCTATTCTTACCGATTTCCCACCCCTCTGGGGCGGGGTCCGTACCTGTGGGCCCCTCATCCCCGATTCTAGACCCCCCCAACTTTGTTCTCACGGGAACTCCTTTAAAACAAAAAGTAGTTGGACGCTCCGATGGCAGAGGGGTGTCTCCGAACATCTATGCCAGCTCCTGTGGCCGAGGTATCCAGCCTGGGTGGCTCACGGTAGGGGGGTCGACCATATCTGATGGTATCATCTTCACTTTGTGGGCGCTAAATTTTTATAAGACAATATCGGGAAAAACAAGGAAGTAATAGCGAGTGATGGGAGGTGCATTATAGGTAATAAATAAAGAGAACGGTAATCGGATAGGTATTGATTGGACAACTGCCGTTTTTCCAAAGCCTCCGAGTGAGCGATGGTGACTTGAAACTTTTACCGAGCTCTGCTTATTCTCCACCCCCACGTTTTCCCATCCTCACCTCCGACACTCCCCTTTGTCACCACACAAGTACCCACTGCTGCCACTACTGCTTTTAAGATTGACTGCTATCAACGTCCGGGTTACTGTTTCAACCCCCGCTACCCTCTAATCCTTTTCTTTTTTCAAGAAGTACCATTGCAGTCACCAGTGGAGGTCACCAAATTATTATCTTGGGCAAAGGTGGTCGGACACTCCTCGATCCCCTAGCCCGCGGCGGCACCAGTATTATTCCAGAGCCAAATTGGCTAGTCCGGGCGAAACCCGGACCCTTCCCGTTAGAGTTCCCTGAGTAGGTGTGCCACTTCAAGCAGAGATGGCATCAGATTCGCGGGGTTTGGGAGGTAGGTAGTCTTCGCGCCAAGACTGGTTTGGGGCATTTGGAAGAGATTGTAGAGATCATTCAGATCAGTGTGCCCGGAGTGGTTGAAATTTCTGAAGCGGAGTTCTTAACTATGGAGATTGCAAATGCGCATTTCAAGTACATAGCAAGGGCGTTTGGTGTTGAGGTTGGTGTGAAGAGCAGAAAGGAGCGAGGGTGTGTGCCTTTTTTTTGTTGCTTTGTTTTGCTTTTCAGTGATGATTTCTGGCTGATCTGGATTTGGTTTTTTGGTAGGATACTGGAAGTTTGGGACTTGATGTTCTGTCTTAGATGATAATGCAGCGTTTAGTAAAAAAGACGGACCTTTAGCGCAATTGGTTAAATTTGCGAATAGTCCTTGCAGCTCCTGCCTGACCAATGCTAGGGGACTGGCTTCCCACGATACTCTACGACTACCGAAGGCAGGGGAGGAGGCTTACCCTCTAGCTCCGGTGAGCATTACACTTTGTCGATACATCCACCGTCATTTCGTCGGTCGCCCATTATTTGGAATAGGTCCTCAAGCTGGTTCCGCCGAGCGTAATAATGTGTTCGGCCATAGAGCAATGAAAGTTTCGCATCCCGTCCGCTCTGCGGTAAACAAGCATTGCATCGCCTGGTTAGTATTGCGGTGGGTGACCACGTGAGAATCCCAGGTGCTGAACTCTCTTGAGTTCTTTTTGTTTTTTTCCCTTCTTTCCCCCTTTTGGTCTCAGGTGGGTATTGGTGGGGTATTGGGGTTTTGTGCGGGTGGTGGATGAGAGCTGTAGTATGGTACACTGAAAGGTGTTGAGGAATGCAAGTAGGGTGGGTTTAGAGGTGACTTGCTGTCCGAGCAGGCTACAGTACTCGATGTTACGGTCGTGTCGGGGTAATGTTTGGGAAAGCGGAGGGTTATTTATTTATATAATTTAGCCTTGACGAGCGGTGCGGATGAAAGAATTCTGTCATATCATACCCAGGAAATTTAACTTCTCTCGGATTGGTACTCTTGGTTTGTGTATTGCGTAGTGCCACTTAGAGAGGTAGAAGAATTGGGAGGGAAATGAACTATCATAATCCGCTAGCGTTTTAGGTCCTTTGAGAAACTTTGAATCATGTAGGTAGCTTCGAATGATAAAAGCTCAGGCATATCATAGATGTTCCGGGTTGAGGTAGGGCATATGGTGTGTGCGCCTATATAGTGTTCCCAACGGTCCCGTCAGTCAGGGGCATGACGGTACGAGACTAATTTTCTGAACTCACCACATGGTGTGGGACTCCCGGGCCTTCGGTTGTTGGGCATAGGGCGTCCAATCACCCAAGAAACGAAAAACAATGGCCTATGTATAATTAGTCCGGCCAGCCGTACCCCAAGACTGACGTCCTTCATACTATGGGGCTAAAATCTACCTCCTATCGTACACAAAGCTGAGAATATTCACCTAGTATCACTCGGAGTATATATATGAGGATCACGTGTTCAGGGCACGGTTTCCCTTTGTCGGGAATCTGTTATACGGGTGTTCACGTACTGTACAAGGCCGAACCCATAGAGCTGTCCCTAAGTTCAGGCGGCCTACCGGTACAAAGCTAGCACCAGCGGGTGACCCCAAACTGAATAGTGTAGGTCCTCAAAACGTTAGCCAGATGTCTATGCAAGGAGAGCTCTAACGCGCACCGGGGCTCCAAACGGCCCGAAAGGAAATTTCTACGTACGTACCTTATTACAAATGTAGGTTTTTCCTGAGAGAAGTGCTTAGCAGGTTCTTGGAAGATACATACGCTGTCCGCGCGAAGTTATCCAGAAGTCTAAGCAGGGACAACTCTAAAGCACACAGGGGCCCCGGACGGCCCAGGAGCAGATATTTACGCACACACCTTTTGTCATCGTGTATCCTGAAAATGGGGTTTTCCGAAGGGAGGTGTTAGGTAGGTTCCTAGAAGACATGTATGTAATTAGTATGAGGTGGTACTGTAATGTGCGTCTAAGTAGATAGCGACAAGCAGCACAATTTTCTAACAAAGGCCCACGAGTAAGTTTACATAGACCACAGCAAACGGAAAAGAGTGAAAGAGGTCAAGAACTGCTATAGGTTCGGAGGCGGGGAAAGGACCAAAGGACTACCAGGGATAAGGGACAGGGTGAGATGACAAATGATGAGAAACCGCTATACCATAGCTGGATAAGGTCCTCCCGTGAGATAGAATGAAGAGCGAAGATACGAGAAAGGATCAAGAGAAAGCTAGTGGCGAGAAAGCTAATGACTAGGAAGCTTGCGGTGGGCAGAAGCTAAACATCACTCAAGGCCCGAGTGATTATTCATGACGGCAGCCTCCCAGGTAATCACTAACATAATCAATATTTCCACTACGACACACATACGGCAAACACATGGTAGCCTAAATCACTCGAATTACTCCATTTAGTGGAGACCTTTTGTTGTCCTTCCCTATTGCTCTCTTTTCACCCCTCTGCCCTCTACCCACCATCTCAAACCTAACCAAGCCACCAAAAGAAGGAAATGATAAAAACCCCCGGATTCCCGATAAGCGAAACCAGCCCAAAGGCTTCCAATATCCGCACGATACCAACATACCGTAGCACATGACAAACTCAACCCCCCCCCCAACGCCAAGAAGCAAAAACCCAACCTCGGCCAAATCATCCACCGAACATGTGCAAAATAACTCACCGAAGATCCCGACAACAAGCAAGCCCACACTAGCTCCAAGCAGGAATGGCCCGGTAACGCACTATCCTCTTCCCGTTTTCCTGCCGCACACAATCCATACGAGCACCTCACGATTCGGTACCGGTATCATAGAACATCCCGGAGGTTCCCGTTCCCCCCAGCAGCCCTGTGACAAAAGGGAGTAACTTGACACGTGGAATCTCCGGAGAGGAGGAAATACAGATAGCCGAATAATCCCCGGTGACGCTGGAGCCTATTTCTCCGGCCAGCTATGCCGTGGGCAGGTAGGTGTATGATATTATGATATTATGATACTTCTGGGATGGAAACGATACCTTTTTTGTTTGTACCTTTCACATTTGGAGTTGAGCAATGCGCTAATGCATGTACTCCATAGCCCTAAATAATCCAGCCATGGATTCTGCAAGGCCTCGAACCGGTGGGGATAAAGGAGACTAATTAATTAGAGGTGTTTTTTTGGTGTCTCCTCTAGTTTAGCGAAGGAAAATACCCCACTTTACCGCAGGAGATAACTACCCTATCTTTCTCCTCCCCTCCATCTTCTGGCTTTTCTTTTTCCTTCTCCAAAAGAGATTTCTCGCTGGAGGAGCTCTCAATCTTGATCAGCATTTTCCCGGGTTCGGAGAGCTATTCTATATATTTTTCCGACTTTGGAGACTAAACGCCAGTCACAAAAATACGCACCCCCAGAGAAGTGGTTTGTGCGGTGGTCATTCCTCTTTTTTTTTCAGGTAATGATAATGTCATTGATCATGTGCCAGCTTCTCCTATTTGTAATATGGGATGGATGGGTACGGGTATTTGGAGGTTGGTTGATGCGATATAGAAGGATGCTGCGGGGTTTTCTGGAGAAGAGAATATTATGATTAGAAGAGCTCCTGTAGGTTGAGTTCAGCCTAGAGCTGAGAGGGAGAGAGAGAGAGGGTGGACAAGCGGTGAACGATATGGTAATAAGGAACTCTACAGATTCCTGAGCTCCACAGCTACCATTTCGTCTGTTACCTCAGGCCCCCAGCGACATCGAATTCCCTCCTTTGGTTAAACAGATAGTTCGAATACCCCTCTTTCATTCCCTACCCCTCTTCACTCTGAGAGTCTAAAATTAACCCAACAGACAAGAGTCTCCCCAATCAAAACAGATCTACAGCAAACACTCCGGTTAGCCGAAACCAGCGTAACACAAAATTTATGCCTAATCCTTTATCCCCGCCGCCGGGCGCGGGCGGGCGGGGGGGGGGGGGGGGGCGGGGGGGGGCGGGGCGGGAGGGGGGGGGGGCGGC